>Ga0325410_1007214_pt1 | contig 12165 bp, 10 predicted proteins | sample PopdelMetagenome_16_FD_206182 | JGI IMG/M metagenome (GOLD analysis project Ga0325410, IMG submission 206182) | Populus deltoides microbial communities from Bellville, Georgia, United States - Xylem-PdIQD-R3 | ecosystem: Host-associated > Plants > Phyllosphere > Stem > Wood/Secondary xylem... | reverse complement strand
AACCTCCTTTGTGTGTGGTTTCCAATTGAATAAAAAAGGTTTATACTATACTTGTTTGAAATACCATTAGTGGATCCTCTAACCTTGACATTTGTTGTTATTATTGTTTAATCCTTACGTTAATCTTGCATCTCAAAGTTCTCATCAACTTCTTTGTCTTCTTTATTATTATTATTATTATTACTATTATTGTTATTGTTATTGTGTTGTTGTTAACTATAATTTATACAATTAACCTCTCTGTGGTTCGACCCCGGTCTTGCCGGGTTATTTATTACTTTGACACTCTTACACTTGGGAAAAGACATCAATCTTTTGGTCGTGTCAACAAATTAAATTTATTGTATGGATTTATAATTTGTATATGTTAGGGTTTGTTTTAGATTTTGTAAATCTGTATTTTTTATTTGTAAATTGTATTTTTTTTTTGTGAATTGATGAAACTTATGTTGAATTTTTAATTTCGGTGTTTTGTGATGAAATAAATAATAACTTATTTAACATATTCATTTTATATTTTTTATCAATTTTATTGTTGAATTGTAATTTTCGATAAATATGTAGAAATTTGAATTTATATAGATAATTGATAATGAATTAAGAGAACTATTAAAATAGATTGAATAAGTTTGAGTTAAACCAATATTTTTGTAAATTTATTTAGTTAACGTAAGTAATTAATACATATTGTCATCATTATTTTATATAGGTTTGATATAAGTAATGGATGATCGTTCATGGATGCATCGAGATTCACTCCAAGGGTTGCAGATGATGTATTATTGTAATGGGGTTCAAGATCTTATTAATTACGCACTATCTAATATGAGAAATATTAGTCGAGGCGGTATTAGATGTCTATGCAATAAGTGTAAAAATAAAACGTTTCTTGATCTAGATGTTGTAATGATGCATCTTTTACAAAAAAAAGGTTCATGGAGAAATACCTGTGTTGATATGCACACGGAGAACTATATGTTCCTCATGATACCATGGTAGAAAATATGGTTGAGTAACTTCTAGTGTTAGTAACGTGCATGAAGTTGTAGATGATAATAGTAATCCTTATAAGAATATAGTTATGGATGTGACGTGAATAAATCAGGGTCATGCTGATTAATGTCCAATTGAAGATGAAAAACCTAATGCAGACGCGGTCAATTTTTTTAATATTTTGAAATATTCTGGCAAACTATTGTGGGATAGCTGCATAAATCATAATAAATTATCTACTATTGCACATGTGTTCACCATCAAGTCGGATCATGGGTTGAGTAGGGTTGGTTATGACATAATTGTCGAATGAGTGAGAGGCATTTTACCTAAAGAGAACAGGCTGAAATGAAACTTTTATACTGCTAAGTCCATGATAAAATCCCTCGGTTTAGAATACTAGAAAAATAACATGTGTCTAAACTTTTGCATGTAACGCTACCTTGAAAATGCAGAGTTGACCGAGTGCAGAACATGTAAGCATTCTTGTTATAAATCCAAAATTGATAGGGGAAGGACTCTTGTTTCACACAAAAAACTTAGATACTTCTCAATCATACCTAGATTGCAAATGTTATTCAAGTCACCAAAGACTACTGAGCACGTGACATGAAACCAATCACATGATGTTGTGGATTGAGTAATGATGCACCCTTTCGATGGTGATGCTTGGAAATACTTTAACAGTGTACATCCTCAGTTTTCAGTGAAGATTAGGAACGTGCGTCTTGGGTTATGTACAAACGGATTCAATTCATTCGGGTCATTTACTACTTCTTATTTTTGTTAGTTGATAATACTTACGGTTTACAACTTGCTATCAGAGATGTGTATGAGACCGGAATTCATGCTTTTATCTACGGTCATATGCGGTCCTAATAGTCCGGGTTGGAATATAGATGTTTTTCTTCGACCATTGATTGATGAGTTGAAGCACTTGTGGTCATCCGGAACTTTTGAATTATGATGTATCGAGGAAACATAATTTTATGATGATTATTTTTGTACTTCTATTCAATATATTTTCTTAAAAAAATATTTTAAATTATTATTCACGGGTTTCCGACGGAACACTTCTGTCGGTATATTTTAGAGACTTGGAAACAAATTACTACAAATGTCACTGCTAACTTTTATGATATATCGAGGAAACATGATTTTATGATGATTATTTTTGTATTTCTATTCAATATATTTTCTTAAAAAATTATTTTAAATTATTATTTACTAGTTTCCGACGGAACACTTCTGTCGGTATATTCCAGAGACTTGAAAACGAATTACTACAAATGTCATTGCTACTGTTAACTCTCCGATGAAATTTCAGATAATATTCTGTTGGTGATAAATTATATTTACCGATTGAAAAATAAAAATACTAATGGAATTACATACGGTTTTTATGATGGTAATACATTAAATTTATCGATGAATTTACCAATGGAATGAAGCGGGTAGATTTTTGTTTTTGGCATGCTTTGTTTGTTTGTAAATCCATCGATAACTTTAATATCAATGAACTCACCAACAAACCATAAATTACTGATGAGGGTTTTTCTGACGGACTGTTTACGTCCGTGATCCCGTTAGTAAAATACGTATAAATGAATTGTGAAGTAAATATTGACAAAAAGTTCCATTGATAAATCTGTTAAATTTGATAGTAAGATACATTCAAAATATTTAATTTTTATTCCTTCAAGCATCCACTTGCCGAACTGCTATTATAACTTTTTATATTGAAAACCCTAGTTATATTGAATATGAAAAATAAACTAAGAAAGATATTTATTTAAATAAGATTTTTTTTTAAAGCATAATCATATTGAATAGAAAAATATAAAATTAACTAAGAAGAATATATATTTTCTTATAAAAGCTCATGCATCACTTTCGTTATATAAGATAACTCGGTAATTTTAAATCTAAGAATCACTTACATAACTATTACATGAATTTTTTTTATAGATACGAGTGATCTCTTTATATAGAATCTTCATGTGAGTCAGTTTAGTGTGCATAACATTTAACAAACAACTACTTATTAGTTTTTTGTATTCCTCATCTCTACTTATAAAAATAATCACTTTATTTCATAAAAAAACAAAAAACATAATATGTTTCGGTCTCAATAATTTTAATTAATATCTAGTATTAATAGAGCATTAACTACGAACATTTAAGAATAATATTTTAATACAATAAAAATCCTAATAATTATAATTAATTTATAATTTCCTTTCTAAATTATTTTTCTCAAATTTTATTTTTACTCTATATTTAATAATAAAATATAACTAACTATTAAAGATAAAAAAAATATTTTATTATAATATATTTTATATAAAAAGGTCAATATCATGAAATTGATTAGCGACAAGGCAGTCTTAGCTTACCATTTACAAGCGATCATACCTGCTAGCCGCAATCTCAAAGGAAGCAACACACAGACTCCTGCATTAATGGCTCTCTCCGAGTGTTCACTCGGTACTACGCTATTTTCTTGATTTTCATTACCACTTGTCATTGCCTTTGCTCTCGTCTTTAAACATGTCTGTGTGTGTCAAGCGGTTGTTAAGATTCTGGAATATTTACACCAGTTCATTTACGTTGGTCAAAGAATGGAAACACTAACTTATTTGTTCTCCTCTGTGTGTTATAGTTGAAACTTGAGGCAGTACTTTAGCCTGTAGCAGCTATACATGTTGCTTTAATGTTCTGTTTCCAGTTCTTAATGTTGTTGTTCTTGTGTTATGTTACTTTTTTATATAAAAGTTTACAAAGATACTTACATGGCAGTTCCTATTTGATTATGCAGGGGAATTTTCTAGGATTGGTGGAGGGAAACTTGATTTTAGTTCTTCTTGCACACAACGAATCATCATAGATGTTACAAATCTGTTATTCCTAGGTGTCTTCTATCTGTCTTTGCTTGTAGGTTCCATCACGAAAAGCTATCAAGTTGGTGGCAGCAATAGAAGGGACTGGATTTCTGTGTTTGTTTCATCCCTCTGTTTTTTCATTAGCATTGCCTACACTAGTGTTGGATTGTGGGATCTGATAGCTGGAAAGGATAGACTTGATGGTTTTATCTGGTTGGTTTACCTTGCTAGAGGACTAGTCTGGGTTTCGTTGGCAGTTTCATTGCTTGTTAGAAAATCCAAATGGACCACAATTGTTGTTAGAATCTGGTGGGTGTCTTTCTCTTTGCTGGTTTCAGCTCTAAACATTGAAATTTTGGCTAGAGAACGTAGTATTCAGGTTCTTGACGTGTTTCCTTGGCTTGTCAATTTCTTACTTCTATTTTCTGCCTTTAGAAACTTGAATCATTTTGCTTGTCTACAAACCCCAGACAAGAGTCTGTCAGAACCTCTATTAGGAGGGAAGGATGAAAAGAACCGATCAAAACTATACAGGGCCAGTTTTCTTAGCAGATTGACCTTTTCGTGGATTAGTCCTTTGCTTGGCTTAGGCTACACAAAACCATTAGATCGTGAAGACATCCCTTCTTTAGTGCCCGAGGATGAGGCCAATGCGGCCTATCAAAAATTTGCTTCTGCATGGGATTCCCTTGTACGGGAAAAGAGTTCGAACAGCACTAAGAACTTGGTTCTTCAGGCTGTGGCAAAAATACATTTCAAAGAAAATATTTCTGTAGGTATATGTGCTTTTTTAAGGACACTGGCAGTAGTAGCACTTCCTCTTTTGCTCTATGCCTTTGTAAATTATTCAAATCTTGATGAGCAGAATCTGCATCAAGGTCTTTCAATAGTTGGAGGTCTAATTCTTGTGAAGGTAGTCGAGTCACTGTCTCAGAGGCATTGCTTCTTCTATTCAAGACAATCAGGCATGAGAATGAGATCAGCCTTAATGGTGGCGATATACAAAAAGCAACTCAATCTTTCAAGTTCAGGAAGAAGAAGGCACTCGACTGGTGAGATTGTAAATTACATTGCAGTTGATGCCTATCGTATGGGAGAATTTCCTTGGTGGTTTCATTCAACATGGAGTCTGGCATTGCAACTCTTTCTATCAATTGGTGTACTTTTCTTCGTTGTGGGTCTTGGTGCTCTTACTGGATTAGTCCCCCTCCTCCTATGCGGTCTTCTTAATGTGCCATTTGCAAGAATGCTCCAAAAGTGTCAAGCAGAGTTGATGATCTCACAGGATGAACGACTCAGGGCTACTTCTGAAATCTTGAACAGCATGAAAATCATCAAGTTACAATCTTGGGAAGAGAACTTCAAGAATTTGATGGAATCCCACCGAGATAAGGAATTCAAATGGTTGGCAGAAATGCAGTTTAAGAAGGCTTATGGTACTCTTATGTATTGGATGTCTCCAACAATCATTTCTTCTGTTGTCTTCTTGGGATGTGCCCTTTTTGGGAGTGCCCCATTAAATGCTAGCACCATCTTCACAGTTCTTGCGACTCTAAGAGGCATGGGAGAGCCTGTCAGAATGATTCCCGAGGCTCTTTCAGTCATGATCCAAGTCAAGGTCTCTTTTGATAGAATCAATAACTTTTTACTTGATGATGAGCTCAAGGATGACAATATCAAGAAAACTCAGACACTGAATTCTGATCGAAGTGTAACAATTCAAGAAGGTAAATTCAGCTGGAATCCTGAATTAAATATGCCAACACTGAGAGAAGTAAACTTGGATGTAAAATCAGGGCAGAAAATTGCAGTTTGTGGGCCAGTTGGGGCTGGGAAATCATCACTCCTATATGCTATACTCGGAGAGATACCTAAACTATCAGAAACTGTAAGCTGCAGAACAGACAGTAATTGTCATCACTTGCAATAGTACATTATGTTTGCGTCTTCTAACTTTCTTCTCTGGTTGCGATCAGGTTGACGTGACGGGATCCATTGCCTATGTTTCTCAAACTTCTTGGATCCAAAGTGGAACGGTTCGTGACAACATACTCTATGGAAAGCCAATGGACCAAGCAAAATATGAGAAAGCTATAAAAGCTTGTGCTTTAGACAAGGATATCAATAGTTTTCGGTATGGAGACCTCACAGAAATAGGCCAGAGAGGGCTTAATATGAGTGGTGGTCAAAAGCAGAGGATTCAACTTGCTCGGGCTGTCTACAATGATGCTGATATTTATCTCCTTGATGATCCTTTTAGTGCAGTAGATGCACATACTGCCTCAATTCTATTTAATGTAAGATAGAACTACTTGGAATTATATACTTCCTCTGTTGCTTTTGATCCAAAAATAGATAGAATAAAATGATACCTCTTCAAATTCAAGAAATACAATCTGTAAACTTCGTAGTTTTACTCAATGTCAAAGCTGTAATTGCAGGACTGTGTCATGACTGCTTTAGAAAAGAAGACTGTCATACTAGTGACTCACCAAGTGGAGTTCCTCGCAGCAGTAGACAGAATTCTTGTAAGGGAGTGTACATCAATATGCCAGCATAGACTTTTGTTTTATCAACACATGTTTCCTGTTTTTTGAATAAGAAGGGTATGGTTTTTTTGTAGGTCATGGAAGGTGGAAAAATTACACAATCAGGAAGCTACGAAGAGCTCTTGATGGCAGGAACGGCATTCGAACAGCTTATTAATGCGCATAAAGATGCAATGACATTATTGGGTCCTTTAAGCAATGAAAATCAAGGGGAATCTGTGAAGGTAGACATGGTTCGATCGGACGAGTCTCATCTGTCTGGTCCTGCTAAAGAAAACAGTGAAGGGGAGATTTCGGTGAAAAGTGTGCCAGGAGTACAGCTAACAGAAGAAGAAGAGAAGGAGATTGGCGATGCTGGATGGAAGCCATTCCTCGATTATCTCACTGTCTCAAAGGGAACACCTCTTTTATGCCTAAGCATTCTTACTCAATGTGGCTTTGTTGCTTTTCAGGCAGCTGCAACTTACTGGCTAGCATTTGCCATCCAAATTCCTAACATTAGTAGTGGCTTCTTGATTGGAATTTACACTCTGATTTCAACACTCAGTGCTGTCTTTGTATATGGGAGGTCTTACTCTACTGCCTGTCTGGGGTTAAAAGCTTCTAAAACCTTCTTCTCTGGTTTCACCAACGCAATTTTTAAAGCTCCCATGCTCTTCTTCGACTCCACCCCCGTTGGACGGATTCTGACTCGTGTAAGAACATTTCCTTTTCAAGTGAACTTGAGATCCTTTATATATTGTTTTATGCAATCACAGTTTATTTTGTATTTTTGACTAATAATTTCGTTTTCCAGGCTTCATCAGACCTGAGTGTTCTGGATTTTGACATTCCTTTTGCCTTCATCTTTGTGGCGGCTCCTCTGACAGAGCTTCTTGCAACTATAGGCATTATGGCCTCAGTCACATGGCAAGTTCTGATAGTAGCCATCCTTGCTATGGCAGCTTCAAAATATGTTCAGGTAAAACACAATTTTCACATGGCTAATTTTTAACCTTTTTTTTTCTTCTATCTGGATGGTGAGCTGATTGCCTCTTATCTTCTGTTTCTTCTGAAAAGGGATATTATTTAGCTTCTGCAAGGGAACTAATAAGAATTAATGGAACAACAAAGGCTCCAGTTATGAATTATGCAGCAGAGACATCACTTGGTGTTGTCACAATAAGAGCTTTTAAGATGGTGGACAGGTTCTTCCAAAACTATCTAAAGCTTGTAGACAATGATGCTGTGCTATTCTTCCATTCTAATGGAGCCATGGAATGGCTAGTCATAAGAACAGAGGCAATCCAGAATATGACCTTATTCACAGCTGCTCTTCTCCTAATTTTACTCCCAAAGGGCTATGTACCTCCAGGTAGCATTCCATGAATAGAAACAATCTAGTTTTTATAGATATTACAGTGTTGGCAAAAGATGATACTACATTAGCTTCAACATTTGGCCTGCAGGACTCGTGGGGCTTTCGTTGTCTTATGCACTATCACTAACTGGCACTCAAGTCTTTATGACACGATGGTATTGCAATTTGGCGAATTACATAATTTCAGTAGAACGCATTAAACAGTTCATGAACATACCACCCGAGCCTCCTGCTGTTGTTGAGGACAAGAGGCCACCATCTTCATGGCCCTTTAGCGGCAGGATAGAGCTTCAAGAGTTGAAGGTAAGCGCTCGAATATATTGTAAATGGAATGAATTTTTGATATTTCGGATACTCTTCTTATGATGAGGTCCTGGGGATACTTAAAAATCTGATTCTCCTTTACTGTTTCATTCAGATTAGATACCGTCCAAATGCTCCGCTAGTTCTCAAAGGAATCAACTGCACATTCAAGGAAGGAACAAGAGTAGGAGTTGTGGGGAGGACTGGAAGTGGAAAAACTACCCTGATAAGTGCTTTGTTTCGGTTAGTAGAGCCTGAAAGTGGGAAAATTCTTATCGATGGACTTGACATATGTTCTATGGGTCTGAAGGATCTAAGAATGAAGCTCAGCATCATTCCTCAAGAGCCAACTCTTTTCAGGGGAAGCATTCGAACTAACTTGGATCCTTTAGGACTTCACTCTGATCAGGAAATATGGGAGGTGAAGGCAACTGATTTCAGCCTCATTTCAAGTTGTTTTCTATTATTTTCTATGGTGAAACCTCATAAAAGACTGGTCTGCGTATCAATAACAAAAAGTTCTTTGCTTGTAGGCTTTGGATAAGTGTCAGCTGAAGGCAACAATCAGCAGCCTTCCTCATCTGCTGGACTCGTCAGGTTTCATCAAAGAATCTCATTCTGTCACTATGCTTTTCATAAGGCGTTAATTATGTAGATAGCTACCATGCATGCATTATCCATTTTAAAATCCAACAAGATCAAAAAGAGGGAAAAAATAAAACTCAAGTTGCAAATTCTCAACTTGGCCTAATTTGTTTGATCTGACAGTGAGCGATGAAGGCGAAAATTGGAGCGCAGGGCAACGACAACTATTTTGCCTGGGAAGAGTCCTTCTAAAAAGAAATAGAATTCTAGTTCTTGATGAAGCTACTGCTTCCATTGATTCTGCTACTGATGCCATTCTACAAAGAATTATCAGGCGAGAATTCTCAGATTGCACAGTGATCACAGTAGCTCATAGAGTTCCAACTGTCATAGATAGTGACATGGTTATGGTTCTCTCTTATGGTAAGCTTCCATTTAATCACAACATAAATCCCAATATATACTCTTTGGACTAGCACTCATTTACATCAATGGATTTCGATACGGCTCTACACATCAAATGAGCTTGACATGTCAAGAGGGATATTTTTTTTTTATTTGCAGGGAAATTGCTGGAGTATGGTGAACCGACAAAGCTACTGGAAACGAACTCCTCCTTCTCTAAACTTGTAGCTGAATACTGGGCTAGTTGCAGGCAGCACTCTCACCGGAATTTTGAAAAATAAGCGGTCATGATTTCATGATGAGAATCACAAGAGCTTTCCTCTCCAGAAAATCACGTACCTTTCGTAGTTTAATAAAATCCTTCTCGGAAAAATTAATAAATAATCATGTCTGTTGTAATATTATATTTTGTCGTGATATACTACTGCTCTCCCCGTGCACATGCATGCTTCTCCATTTTTGGATTACAAAAAGAATATATTTATAATTTCCAATATTTTATAATTCCCCCCTGTATTCTTAACGTAAAGCATTCCAACGCAGAAAACCTCCCATACTGTTTATCCATATGGCACATAAGGCATGACCTTGATGGGATACAATTGCATAATGCTTTCAGTTTCATTGTCTCATCCATATTAAAGTGTGGGTTTGTTTCCGTAAAATAAAATATTTTACAACTAAAATGTTGTGTAAAATATATTCTTTTAAATATTTTATATGTAAAATATTTTTTTCAATGATGGTTGTAAATGAGAAAGTAATGGTAAGATGACGATGGGTGATAAAGGTGGTGGTGAAGCCGTTATAATAATAGTTAAAAAAAAAATGACGGTAATGGAGAAGAAAATGATCGTGAGATAACAGTGGTTGTGGAGGAGGATGTGGTGAGAAGGTGATGATGGTGGTAATGATTATAAGATAGCATTGGTGATGAAGAAGATGATAGTAAGGTTATCTTGTAGTGGAAAAAGGATGGTGAAGAAGGAGAAGATAGTGGTAATAATGATGAGATAGAAATAGTGGTTGAAATAGTTGATGATAATATAAGTGAATTATTTTTTGTAAAATATTTTATGAAGTTTAATAAATTAATTTTTTTTCTAACAAATGACCTAAGTTTGAAGGTTGAAAGCAAAATACTTTTTATTGACTACTTTTTATATAAAATATTTATTAAGAAACAAATAGAAGAAAATATTTTCTAAAAACAAATATGAAAATAAAAAATATTTTCTTATAAAATATTTTACACAAAATAAATAAACACTAAAATCTAAAAATATTCTAACTTTTGTGGAGTTAATTATAATCTAGTATTCGTAGTTTATTAGTATTAATTAATTAGTCTTTGTACTATAATAACTAATTAAATAATTTCTTAACCAATGCTTATAGTTTTTTAGTTAAAGAATGTCTTCTTTTCTAATCAAACTAGTTTTCATGCCAGCATTTCACTATGGATCTGGAAAACAAATGATTATAATAAAAAATATTTATATTATAAAGAATTATCTGATATTATTATTAAATATAATTCAATAAATTAATCTTGAATTCTTTTAAACCGACTCATTATCTAGCTAGGATTTAAAATTAAAATGTATGGAAGTTACCTTAACATGATCCAATCAACTTGATCAATTCAATGAAAACCTGTCAGACCAGTAAAAAAATTTACAGATAAAAAAATTGATAAAAAAAAATCTCTCAACTCTACTTTTTGCTTAACCTAAGCTTAAAACTAAATCACATGGGAGTCTTCTTAACATAATCTATTTGACTTTGTTGGTTCAAATGTAACACAACCAAGCAAGAAAAAAAAAATTAAAGAATAAAGTTGAAAAAAAAAGATATCAATAGAACAAAAACATAACTATCTGATTTCTTTCTTAACTTGGGTTTAAAATTAAATCTTGCAATAGTTAATTAAATATGATCTGGTTAACTTTGTCGGTCTAAAAAATACCTACACATCCATTAAAAAAAATTAAGGATGAAAAAAAGAAAGAGAGCATCTGCATTTTATTATTCATATGATCAATAAAGCATATTTATTGCACCTAGTTGTTTTAGTGTAGAGAAGAATAACCTTAAATACTTACTTTACTTTATCTTTCTAGAAAGAAGAAATAAAATAAATTTGAAATCGACATGAGATTGACAAAAAGACTACACTCAAACAAATTAAAAAATAATATTAAACATGTAATTTATAAGACTATGAAGATCAATTAATTAGTTTTGTCAAACTATTGGGACTAACCTATCATTTACTAAGCTTTTGAGCCACAAGCATAGCCCAACAAACAAACTGGTGTCATATCATTCAATTCTATTTGTATTCCCATATTCCTATTCTAGGCGTAGTTGTTACTCATTTGGCTTATCACGTGTATTTAGAAAATTTATGTCCTAGCGGTAGGCCTCCTTCAAAGCCCGGGTTTCAGGTTTTAATCGGATTACTGAATCGATCGGCTCAATTTTTATTTTTAAAAAATTTTAAACGGCGTCGTTTTAATAAAAAAATAAACAAAAATAAAAGTTAATGGGTTGTAACCGGGTTTTTGACCAGGTTTTACCAGGTCACCGGGTTAACCTGCCGGGTCGGCCTGGTCACACCGGGTCATGACTTTTTTTATTTTTTCATCAACTCGGCCCGGTTCCAACCCCGGATCGACCCGTCAGGCTGGACCGGGTTTCAAAACTATGGTCTGGAGCTTTACTTTAGTTAGGTTTATATTAAATTCAAAAATATATTAACATGAATAAACTTATTTTATCTGATCGAGTTGATTTATGATCTGATCAAATCGATTCAAATCTGGTTAGATTAACTTAAAAAAATAAAATACATAAAAAAGTATAACGATGTTATTTTAATAAAAATAATTAACAAAAGTTAATCCAATAACTTAAGAATTTACCTGATAACCCATATTTTTTTCGAGCTAGTTTTCATATTAGATCTCACAACTATGTTCCCGGTTCAATCTATTTATTCATGATGCACACATGACAAAAAAAGATAAACAATAATATAACCTGTAGAACTCAAGGAAGCTTCTTGATTGTTGGAATGCTTAAA
>Ga0325410_1007213_pt1 | contig 12166 bp, 10 predicted proteins | sample PopdelMetagenome_16_FD_206182 | JGI IMG/M metagenome (GOLD analysis project Ga0325410, IMG submission 206182) | Populus deltoides microbial communities from Bellville, Georgia, United States - Xylem-PdIQD-R3 | ecosystem: Host-associated > Plants > Phyllosphere > Stem > Wood/Secondary xylem... | reverse complement strand
GGAGCTGTGAGCTGGGTCTCTAAACTTCAGACTGTTGTAGCTTTATCCACAACAGAAGCTGAGTACATGGCAGCTACACAAGCTTGTAAAGAAGCAATATGGATGAAGAAACTTATGGAGGAGCTCGAACATAAACAAGAGAAGATTCTTTTGTATTGTGATAGTCAGAGTGCTTTGCATATTGCAAGGAATCCAGCATTTCATTCAAGAACAAAACACATAGATGTTCAGTATCACTTTGTTCGCGAAGTGGTGGAAGATGGAAGTGTGGATTTTTAGAAGGTTCACACAAAGGAAAACCCAGCAGATGCTTTGACCAAACCAGTCAATATTGACAAGTATATATGGTGCAGATCCTCCTATGGCCTAACTGAAACGTAAGCAGCATGAAGATGGCAAGTATACAAAGGATAGAAGAATCATAAATGATCAAGTGTGAAGACTTGATTAAATCATCAAAGTCTTCAAGTGGGAGAATGTGAAGCCAGCTATGAAACCAGCTAGGCAAGCACTAATTAGTGCAACTTGCGGCACTAATTAGTATCAATTATTGCAGCACTAATTAATGTCAATTAGTGTCACTTGCCTTGCTCTTATCTTTTGCAAGACAAAGGCAAGGATGCTTGCCTATAAATAGGCAGTGCATCCTTGCCATAGAACACACACCAAGAGAGAAATAAGAGAGAAGAGGAGAGTGAGAGAGGGAAAGTAATCCCACATAATTGTGAGGTATTTTGTGAGATAGTAAGTGAGATGTTTTCTCCTAGTAATAGAGAGATTTCAGTTGTTCTCCTATTGTTAGAGAGAGGTTGTAATTCTCACATTACTTAGTAAAATCCTTCTATACTTGCCCGTGGACGTAGCCAAATTGGGTGAACCACGTAAATTCTTGTGTGTCTAATTTCTCATTTTATCTTGTCTCTTACCTTTTATCTTATCGAGTTTGCATACCAGTATCCTAACAATGGCTCCAAAGAATTTATCTCCTCCAAGATCAAGTGCAAACAAGCCTGTGCATTTCTGTAAGGTTGATGAAAGCTCACCATAAAGATTGTTATTTCTCAACTTTAGCCAGATTAGAGACGGTGATAGCCACATGGAGCTAGGAATCCTGCCAGATAGATTGTTACAGGATAGATCTATCACCGTCAGACCTTGCAAAGCCTGCCAGTTGGTAGGTAGTGCTCCAGATAGATGATTGCTTGACAGGTGAAGAAAACTTAAACTCGCCATTCTACTCATAGATGGCGGAATGCTACCGTTCAAGAAGTTTCGAGAAATATCTAGTTTTTCCAACAATGACATCTCGTGGCCAATGTTCATGGGAAGTGGTCCAGAAAGTAAATTCTTTTCAAGATTTGGAGGTCCTGATTCTATTTAAGCAGGAAACAAGTGGACTTCATACTCTTTCTTTTCTGTCAAGTGCATTTGAACCTTTCAACTACACATTCTCTTTGTTCTTCTTATTGTATATTCAATAATCTACAGTTTACTTGTAATCTTTGATTAATCACAGCAATCTATCAGGTATCTTTGATATGCTAAACCTAAAGAATGGCTTTTGAAAAGAACAAATGCATCTAGGAAAACAAAAAAGAAAATCAAAATGTCAGGGAAAAAAGAAAATAAATCATTTAAATAGCTATAGAGAAGATAAAAATAGGTTGTCTAATCCTTGATTTCAGCAAACGAAAAAACTAGAGTGAATATACAAAATGACAATTGAACTTTCAGTGAACATCATCAAGGAATTAGGTGACCTAGGTTTTTGCAGATTCTCATATACTTGGTGGTTCGGACCTTATGAAAGCAAAGGGAATCTTCCTACCCTAGTCCTCTGAATTTGCTATAATTTCTGCAGATTCCCATTTGCTTGATGGTTTGGACCAACACCATGTTGAGTTCATGGTACAGAATTAATAACATTTTTATACAGAGTGCTATTCGACTACCTACCGAGCCAATTTAATTTATTGGCAAAGGCATGACGACTGAAAGAAGGATTGGTCTCCCGTGGTGGTCCTGGAATTGACCGAGGCCTTAAAGAATGGATTGATATGGAGCCAGAGCTCAGGTTATATTAAATAGAAAAGGAAGTAAGAGTTATTGGACTTGCATTATGAGGAGGTAATGAAGTTGACATCAGGATTCAATGATCAAGGAATGGCCACATTGATTTTTTCTTTCATTTCGTCTATGAACTGGAAATTAAAAGGCACGTCTCCAAGACTTCTTCGAAGAGACCAACACCCTAACCTTCTAAATGTCAAGAAAATTCTTCTGATTTAGTGAGAAGTCATCATCCTTAAAGGTACAAATCCTGCAACAATGAAGAAACTTATCTTCTTCCGTCTCGTATACTAGATTCTGGGGTTGTTCAAACAAGTTATTTTCATTGTCTTATAATATATGATGTGCTTCTCTATGTGCACTTGGATTTGTTGTTTGCTTTCTCCCCTACCCTGGTAACTGCAACAATTACATGCTTCATCAAAATTGCTGCTCAGTCTAGTTATTGATATAAAGGAAAAGATAAATATGCCCCATAGCTTTCCAAATATTGAAACTTGTACATGACAAATTCTTGTAAGGTGCTGACACGCTGAGATGTGTATGAACACATACTCTTAAATGCAAGGTGCTTACTTTGGGTGATTTGTCTTTGTGGATGCAGGGGGAGAGATGAGCAGCTATTGTTGGCATGGGAGAGATGATAAAGCAACTCCTGAGCTTGCAATTCCTCACAAAAGCATCAATCACATTACACTAAGCTTGCACATAGTTGCACTACAAACTATTCTTAACAATCCACGAAATAAAGAGCCCTATTAGGGCAACTCCTTCAGACCCTGGCTCCCACGAGCGTGAGCTTTACCATCCGTTGATCAATTGAATCCCCCTCGACGATTGAGTGGCAGCTGACATGATCCATTTGGTGATGACACCATCATTCCTGATGATGATTTCACAAACAGGCCCCCTAGCAAATTTAAGCCCTCAAGGATTGATGAGGAGGGGATAGAGAATTTGAGTATGGTTTATGACAACTCTTGTCAGAGTTGGACTGTATTAATCACAGATCACTTGCTAACTGAACCAGTGACAAAATTGCAGCTTGTCAAGGAATTAATCAGCAAGTGCTCCTCGTATCTCTAGCTCAATTATTCTGTCATTTCTGTGCCCTCGGCCATCATAATTTCCATGTGCCTGATGTCTCGCTTCAACACATTGCCAAGCCTTGCAATAGCTTCAGTCTGCTGTTGTAAAACCTGCCCACAAAACCAGTCACTTGTTATCTATTACATGTAAAAATACTATGAGGATCAAACCAAGAGCATTATAATTGTAATTGCAAACTTTATAGGGCCATATAATTCATCGAAATAGAAAAATAATACTCTTCTCTGCATAAAAAAAACAGTATCACTGCAGATCCATTCCTTCTTTATTTTTATTGTTATTAACAATTAGTACAATTTGAAGGCTGGTAATTAATATTTTCCCTCCAGCTAAGGGTTGGTCTGGCAATGAGGTTGAAACGTAAAATGCTTTTAGGTGTGCAGCCTAAAATAAACAGGCACTAAATGTTACTATATCATGTTGTTCACGCATCACTGGGTAAAGAGAAAGAAACAACGAGCTTAGCAAGAAGGATCATAACTAATAAATTAACGTCTATATCCCCACATCAATTCTCACTTGTCCCCCTCTTACCTCCTGCATATCAGCAAGACTTTGTTCATGTATTTTGGTTGATCCTGGAAGATAAAGAGAACCTCCAGCACCAATTCCATTTTCTTGAACACGAGATACAGTGAGTAGGTTTTGAACCCTCCTAGAAAGTTCTGCGCCAGATCCTTTTAGCTGAAATGGCATCTACTCGTTAATATCATCCCCTGATGCAGGTTAAGTGATAATGAATGGTGTACAGATCAGAGAGAGGACAGGAAAGACATACCTGTCTAATTATTGCAGCTAACTTCTCAGCCAACTCAGCTTCCGCTTTTGTTAAGGGTAATCGGAAACCCTTACCCTCCAATGCCTCCATTATTCTCATCACCTTAAACCATATGATAGGAGAAAGTAGATGTTAGAACAAGTTATCGAGAACTGAATGCATGAATTTCCCATACAGTAACGCTCTGGAGCAGAAACAGGCATTATGAACTCCACAGTTGGATTAAAATATCACTTTGGACATTGTCTTTTCAATTTGAACAATTTTGAATTAAATATTAACTTAGTCCTTGTAGTTTATTGGAACTAATTCCCTTCAGTATAAAAAATGACCAAAGTTGAACATCGTCTATTTAGTAGTTTTTTGTTCCAACAATACACTCTTTTCCAATCAAATTTTCTAATCTCATCTATATTCTTTTTTCTATTTTTCAAAAAAAATGAAATTTTACGGGAAAAAAAGAAGGTTGAATTGACTGAGGACTAAGTTATTTATGGATTGAAAAACATAAGGATCAAACAATACTTTTTGAAACCTCAAGGACCAATTATTTAATTTCATTAAACTACATGGACTAAGTTACAATTCACTTGACATTTTAAATCTTGTAGCAACTGTTGATGCAATGTTAATCGTCTACCAATTCACATAAAACTTGTGGACAGAACAGTTGCATGGAGTTGTGCATCCAAATCAATAGGATTTCTTAAGAAGATTATGGATAAAAGGGCAGTTCAAGGAAACAAATAGTGTCTAATGCAAAAAATAAAAAAGTTCACCAAACAGCCTGCTCCAATGAATCTAGGGAAGGAAAAAGACCTTGACCTTTCCTAAATTTCTCTTGTCTAGTGCATACTCACTTTGATAAACAGGTGTCATGCAACTATTTTATGCGAAGAACTCAGGGTTGAAATGAAAATAGTGAAAATATACCAAAATGCATTCTCCGAATGTAAAATAAATGTAAAAGCTAAAATGGAATTTCATATTCTGAAAGCTTATCTCACAACTGTGCATCGTCTATGTTGTAGACTATTCAGAAAATGACAACCATACAAACCACATGGAAAAAATAAATTTAATTTTGTGATTCAGAGAGTGGAGAGAGAGCACTTGTTCTCACCCTTAAAAGATGCCTCTGAAGACTTTGCTCTTTCTGTCTCATTCTTTCAATCCTTGGAAGAGCCACAGCTTGAAAATGCCTTTGAAGCTGAAAAGAATACTTGCATGTCAAAACAGTATCCAGAAAATATGATGTGTCAAGTGGAAAGCAGGAAGACAGTACCATTTTTATGTTGCTTTGGGTCATTCGCAATCTCTCTGCATCTGAAACAATTACTTCATCTTGGAGCTGCATCAAATTAGCAAAAAGCATTACAATGTCAGAAAATTCAGTTAGCACAGTCCATTAGCAGAAAAATCTGATTGCAAGGAAAAGTGCACAAAGCACAAAACCTTCCAAGATAAAACCTTAAATGTTTTCAGTTGCATTTGCCTTTTAAAAGGAATTGCAATCTGCAGTGGGGAAATGTAGGCCACCTAATCCAGCATGAATTAGACTACACATTCTTGGTATATAAATGCATGACCTCGCACTAACAGTCACTAAAATGATGATCCATGTCAGTTCTCCTTCACAGAAACATCTCTTGAGCTACTTTAGCCTTTTCTACAGGAAATTTGTGTTTCAACATCTGTTTACCTAATTTTTCTGCATTATCCAGCGTATAAATAGGTATACAATCATTGATTGATATTGGTAGGTAGAAACCAATCACAGAACCTTAAACCAACTTTTACATTATTTGAACTCAAAATCCTCTTCAAGTCACAAAGGACAAAGGAGCTCCATGAAATACAGAGCATATTCTTAATAGGAAAATCTTGGTAGAGCATATCAAATTATAAATATCACTAACCACTTTAAGGAAGGTAAAAAATATCTAAAAGACATGACCCTCTAACCTCTAACTTGCAAAACTCCTTCAATTTTGATACTTATAAATCTTAAAGAAGTGGATGGCCAGCTGTTAATCACTCACAAGACAAACTGCTAGATAGCAAATCCAATTCATAACATACATCAATGCCTCAAATTCAGAACAACTACCTTGAGGCGGTGTGAAAGATCTTTGAAACCTTGAACAAGCTGAGGCCAGAGGCGTTCTCTATCTGTACCTTCCATACCCTCCAGCTTCGCCATAGACTCCGCCCACATGATCTAGCAAAAGCAGACTATTCACCAAAATTAGCCAAACACAAACTCAAAGACAATCACAAACAAAAACAGAATAACAAAGTAGCAATAAAAGTAAACTAAAAGTGAAGTGGTAGACTCACGTCTGATACACCAGCAAGCTTCCCTCTATGCTGCGGGTCAGTTACACTTAACAACAAATACTGTCAAACAACACAACAGCCATGTCAGCTCCAAAACCCTAATTCATTAATCAAACCATTTTGAAACAGCAAGAAAAATCAAGTAAATTATCAACTCAAATTCAAGAAAACAAAACACCACAGAATTCTACACCTAAGAAACAATTTTATTTCCTTATCTTTTTATGCAGCCAAACACACAGAGTCGTAAAAAAAAACATTTAAAAAAGAAGAGAAGAAAAGCAAGACAATAAAATGAACCTTGAAAGCATACTTAAGGTTCCCAGGGTCCTCTTTATAAGCATCCACAATCGCCTGCAATCAAGACTCGGAGTTTTATCAACATATTAAATAAAAAATAATCTTGATTAGGGTTCAATCCAAGAAAACGGGGGAAACAAACCTGAATGTCGCGATCGGCGAGAGAGAAAGGAAGAGTAGCAACAAGAGCCATCTGAGTACTCAATTGAGGAGGAGGAGGAGGAGGGAACGGTGTCGTTTGAAGCGGCGTAGCGAACGGAGTCTGCTGCTGTTGAAATCCGAAACCAGTAGTAGATGGTTGCTGAAAAAGCGAAGTTTGTTGTTGCTGCTGCTGCTGCTGCTGAGTTTGAGAAGTAAATGGAGTAGAGAATAAAGAAGAACCGAATCCTACATTAGCGAAAGCTGGCGTTGAAGGAGTGCCGAATAAGGGAGTAGAAGAGGGGGTGCCGAATTGCGGGGTGGAAGACGGCGTGCCGAAGGCGGGGGTGGAAGATGGAGTGCCGAACATTGTAGCTGCTATTGTTGGAGAGAGAGTTTTTTATTGATTTTTGTGAATTTTAAATAGATGGCGCCCTGTAGTACATGTAGCTCGATCATTGGATATCTAAATCTTTTTATTTAAAACTCATAATAATTTGTGTAGTGTTTTATTGAAAAATCCAAGTTATATATATTTTTGGTTGATATATACGTGTAAATATATATAATTTAATATTATATATATAATAGATATTTAAATTTTTTTATTTAATAGATAAAATATCGATATTAATATTATTACCTACTCCTAACTTCTGAACTGAAGCGTACAGCGGTTTGGACTGTGGAGGGCTAGCAACTCTACAACACTGCTTGTGTAACTAAAACAGAGAAACATGAGGCATATACAAGAAGACTATAAACGTACAGATCGATCCTTACAAGGGCATCATTTCATGCCTTGATGGTAACGCTGCACAAGCAGCATCCAGAAGGCTTTATCTCAGAAGTACACCATTCGGAACCTGGAGAAGCATTAGGATCATACAGCAGAGTTCGATAGCCTGGCTCTTCCTGTAGCGAGAATAATAGAAGTTTCCCGTCAAGGATTCCAAAACGAAAACCAATACTTGAGCTCCCTGTCAATGGAACAGCTACCGTTTTCCAAGAACTATCCTCTGGATTGAATATTGCTAGTTTCCGCTGGTTCTTCCACTCCATACAGAAGAGTTTCTTTCCCAGAACAGCATGGGCAGTAACCATCACACAACCATTCTTCATCTCACACCAGCTGTGCCTTTCTGGATTGTACACGTCCACAGACCTTGAATTGCCTATGCTGAAGGTTGACCTTCCTCCCATGACATAAAGCTTGCCCTCAAAGCCGCAGGCAAAGCAACCCCATCTTGGGCGGCGAAGACTCTCTATCATGGTCCATGTGTTAGTATCAGGATCATACATCTCAACACTGGAGAGACTATCTCCATCCATTCCATATCCCCCAGCAGCATAAACCTTGCCGTTAACCTCTGCACAGGCAAAATCATACCGGGCAACATTCATTCTTGACAATTTACTCCAACTGCAATTACAAAGAAAGTGTTCTGATGAAGAATTCAACTATAGGAAGTTACTGCATTATAAAAATCAGGTATAGACAAAGACATAACACTGCAAAAGAAGGTACTAGGCCATCTGGCCCACCAGGTACATGCCAACCGCCCTGACCCTGCCCCATTTACGGGGTAAATCTCAGACTTAAGTCTGCAGAGGTGGTCCAAACATGAAATTCTTTGCTGTAGCAGTGTTTGGAATCAAATTTAATATATGCCAGGCCCTTAACCCTGACATGAATTATCAACTTCTTTGTTGCGTTCTAGCTCTACAGTTACTTTAATTAGAACAATCAGATAAGGGAGGCCAGTCAATCAGTGAAGTACCTCATTTGCAACCACATGCAAAGGGTTCTGTAAATTGTACAAGTGTTTTGTTGGATTTGAAATGGTAGTTTCTTCAAATATCAATAAAATCACTGACCCTGTTGATATCTCTGTGTGTGCGAGTCTGTGGAAGGTCCTGGTTCTCAAGATCACAGAAATGACTATAGACTTCAAATGAATTTCCTAGTGAGCAAAACATTTCATGAATCCACCTAATTTAAGATCTTAGAACTATGGAACAAAAAGGTTTTCCTACTAACTAGCAGTATATCCACTAGGCTGAGATATCAGTCTCAGAGAAATCCAAATGGATTTGATTATAATTTTGAGAGAGAGAGAGAGAGAGAGACCCATGATTGACAGAAAACAAACCTGTTGAGGCAGCAATCATATTCATAAACATCTGCTGATGCAGTGCCGGTCCCATCAATCAATGAATGACCAGCTATAACAAGAAGCTTTCCGTTTAGAACAACAACCCCAGACCCAGCCTTTGTAGGACCAGGCATTGGTGGAAGAAGCTGGCGTTTGTGTCCCAAACGGTCCAGAACCACCCAGTGGCTTTCTTTTCCTTCAGAATCCATAGTTAAGACATATAGCCATTCCTCAAGCAAGCCAGCTAATTTTCGCACAGTGATGAACTCTTGGCTTTTAAGAAATGACCTCCATTTCTTGCAAACAGCACCCATAGCTGGGAGGTAGCGGCGAGGAACAAGTGCAAGGCAATACTTTGCCACATCATCGGGCAATCCAGGTACAATGAGGACATCAATATCATGAGCAACCCTTGAATCTACTACAGGGTTGCTCTTTGAATGCACTGGAGGATTATCTTGTGTGATCAAAGTGAAGAAAGACATGCTTGTGTCTAAGAATCCCTTCTTACTCGCAAAAACCAGGCATTTTCTATAAATGAATCGAGATGGAGACGATTCTTGTAATTCATTATATCTCCGTAGAATCTATCAGGACCTTGTAAACAATGAATACTTGATCAAAGAAATCCATGACGGCTATCACTTCTAGGGATTTTAAGGGACCAAGGCATAAAAGAAGTTGCAGATCGAATCACTTGATCGGTAAATGCCAAGGGTTTCCTGTATTTTGTCCAGTTTGATTCCATACCAAAAGTTCTCTTGTAGTAGTTTCTCTCAGTTCTCTTATGTAGAGTATTTTGTATGCCTCTAAAATAGTCTCTTCTCTCACAAATTGCACCAATCCCTGCAGGTGAAGAGGAGAAAAAACAATAATTATTACTAAAAACACAGCACTCATCCATGGAATCAAAATTTGAATGTGTGTATATCTTTTATACGTACCAGTCAAGGCCATAAAACCTAGGAAGTCTCAGCCTGCTGTGACTTCCACTGTTGTTGAATTTGATCATTAGTTACCTGGATCACATATAAACAACATTAGTTGATTCAAAAATTACCGAACATGAACTATTATAGTGAATAAAATATTATAATAATCCGCGCCTGGAAGCAAGCTCCTTAATGCAAACGCCACCACAGTTTAAAGGTGGGGGGGGGGCTTGAATAGAGCAAGTTTACTCTCAAATTCGGTGCAGCAGTTAAATGCACACATCATATTTCATCACCTATAATCGGAAAAGTAGAGAACTGAAATGGAAACAATTAACACTAATCCAAAGACCTTATCCGAATCCATGTATCTTCTAGAAGCATAAGTTTCATCTTTAACTTTTAACAAACCCACCCAACAATTACTTGCTGACAAAACAGTTGTAGGTAAAACATCTATACCAGGAGGGGAAACAGCAATCAGAAGCAGCCCTGATCTCAACAAAATCACTGCAACAAACCCTTCAATCATCATGAAAGGAAAAAATAACAAAAAAGAAAGACATTTAGGCAGTATGGACAGATCAAAATATATTTCCATCCTTGAATGCAGAAGCATAAATAACCACAGCTCAAAATCAATAGCTGGAAGATGATGAATAACAGAGCATGAATAGATAGAAAGCAAGGAATTAAACAGAGAGACGACAAAAGCAGGACATGCAGAGGGCAAATGGGGCAACAAAAACCACGTTATTACCTTAGCTTGGTAATTTAGAGCAGCATGAGAGAAGCTAGCTAGCTAGTGTGAGATAGCACATGCAACGAGAATGGAGAAAAAAGATAAATAGGAAAAGATAAAGGAAACATGACGGGATGGATAATCCAGGATCAAAAGAGGGAAATGCCCGCTAATCTAAGACAATAAAATTGGAACCAGATGTGCAGCAAGTGTACAAACAGGTGTTAGACTGGGAGAGAGGAGAATTATTACCCGGTGAAGGAAGGAAAGGGGAATTATATATCGTGGAGAGTAGACAGGGGAGCTGGTTTGAACAGAAAAATCTGGTCTTGAGAAAGAAGCATAAAATGAGGCCTTTTATGTAGAGAGACGCCCGCATTGTCAGTTTTCAAGATAAAAACCGATAGGGCGCCACCACTTCAGGATCAGATTGCCATTCGGACTCACACTGACTACAGGAAAGAAATAAGAAAGGACACGGAGACGACTTGCTCTTATTACTGTATCACTGTGTGTGAGATTGATTTTTGTTTGGGTTTTTTTACTAAACTGTGTCCTGCGACCACGGGTTCTTAAATAACGCTAAATTTTATTACATCATTCATTGCATATGTAATGTGTTCGGTAATTTATTGGGTTGTTTTTAAAAATATTTATCAATTAAAAATATATTGAGATACTAATTTTTATAAAAAAATTATTTTTAATATTAATATACTAAAAAAATCTAAAAATATCAAAAAACAATATATTAATTTAATATTTTCTAGGCAGCTGCACATTTTCAAATAAACACTAAGTTTATGGTGGCGGATCTATCCAAAAATTGAAACTAGCTTTAACAAATATATTTAATAATTCGAAAAAGATAATAGTAAATATCCTTTTAAGATCAGTATCTAAATAGATTTATTGAAAAAAATTAAAAGCATCAATCATATATGAATTGGGTTTTTTAAATTATTTATAGAAAATATTTATTCTCGATTAATACATATCTAAAAATACCTTAATCATTTTTAAAAAAACAATTATTTTTAAAAATTTAAATGAATTTTTTATCAGTTATATTTAATTAGTCAAATAATTCCACGTAATTCTTAAAAAATATATAAAAATATATTTATTTTATATCTTTTTCTAAACAAAATTTTGTCTGTCGTCAATTATGTCCTGATTAACCGAATACAATCTATGGTAAAGGTTAATTATTAATTCTAGCTAGTGTCAGAAGATTCTAAAATAATTTAAAATATATATATATATATATATATATATATAAAAATAGAATCTGGGCAGACCAATGTGGAAGATGCGTATTGGTGGACCTGGGCAGGAGATGCCATGGTGTTGTAAATGTCATGGACCACGAGGAGGATTTGTGGTCTAGTTAGCCAAGACGGTCGATTTCGGTGAGATCCATGGACCGTTGCAAGTGGTTGGAGCCAGCCAATGGAGGTTGCCCTCTTACATGTCCTGCACTATTCAACGTCACTGACGTGTCTGGTCGAGGATCAATCCCGCAATGTGAGACGTTTAATAGAAAGCTATCATATTGTGTAATTAAATATATTTCAAAGCTTATATTTATGGATATAGT
>Ga0325410_1007212_pt1 | contig 12166 bp, 17 predicted proteins | sample PopdelMetagenome_16_FD_206182 | JGI IMG/M metagenome (GOLD analysis project Ga0325410, IMG submission 206182) | Populus deltoides microbial communities from Bellville, Georgia, United States - Xylem-PdIQD-R3 | ecosystem: Host-associated > Plants > Phyllosphere > Stem > Wood/Secondary xylem... | reverse complement strand
ATATATATAAAACATTCGGTAAGTTGCAAATAGTAAGTGATGACCAACAATACAAGTATCAGCTACTGTACATACCTAAAACTTGGTGTAACTAGAGTTATGTTAGGAATCACTAAAGAAAAGGATATCAAATACAGCAAGAGAAAAGGAGGTTCGTATAACATACCCCACCAATAGGAAGAATTTTTCCTGTCAGTGTAACTTCCCCAGTCATTGCTAGATCTTTTCTGACAGGCTTCTTCATGGCAAGAGATAGCAAGGATGTGATCATGGTGCAACCAGCACTAGGTCCATCTTTTGGGGTGGCCCCAGCAGGGACATGAAGGTGAAGCTTGGTATTAGCAAAAAAGAGGTTATCTGGCTCTTTCTCAAGCAATATCGCTCTTGCAACTGTGTGCGCAATTTGGGCACTTTCTTTCATTACTTCACCAAGTTGACCAGTGAGATTAAGGGCTCCTTTCCCATCTCCTTGCTCAACCTGAGTGGTCTCTATATACAAGGTGGACCCACCCATTGCAGTCCATGCAAGGCCCATCACAACCCCAATTGGAGTTTGATCGTAGATGCGCTCAGCATGGAAAACAGGTTTGCCAACAAAATCAACTAGGTTTGATGTGTCAATTAGCACCTTCTCAATGGCCTTTGTCACTTCACTTTCCTCAATTTTCTCAGTTTCAGTTGTATCCTGTCAAAAAAAAAAAAAAAAAGAACACCAGATTGAAACTGAGAATCCGGATTTGAAAATAATTGACGAGGGGAGAGCACAAGGCAGATAAGAAACAACTTTCCAAAAATAACTCTTTTAAAAACCCATCTTAGCCATGCTCAAAATGCAAGTACAGTGTCTGAAAGCTGACACCAAATTCTCTAGCAGCATATAATCTTCAAGATACCTTTGAATCAGTAGGTTGATCAGTGGAACTCTGTAAGTCATCAGGTTGGGGATTCATCTGCACAATCTCAGCTTCTTCAAGGGTTTGACCTGTGTGAACAATTTCAGCTTCTTCAGGGGTTTCATTATTTTGTTTGTTACTGCTAACATCTACTGATTCTGTGGAGGTTTCAACACATTCAACTTTTGCTTCATTTAATTCTGCCACAGGAACTGCAGATTCAATTATCGCTCCTTGCCGCACGAGTTGCAGTGCAATCTGGCAGGCAATGACAAAAACAAGGCAAGACATTTCATTGTTGAAATATGTTTCAAATGTGGCATGCCAAATTGCATGCAGACATTCCCTGGGCAAGGAATACATGAGAAAGGCAACCTCTGGAACTATCATGAATAATGATTTTTTCTCGAAGTGTTTAGCTGTGACTTAACAAACCTTGCGATAAATTTTTTCAATGTGCTTTTGAAGATTACGAACCCCTGCTTCTCGGCAATAATTCTCTATCAGGGCAAGAAGAGCAGCATCAGTTACTTCAACCTGGAAACATTAAGTAATGTGAGTTCCATAGGTAGACGATATATTAAGCAAAACAGTCTAAAAGCAGTAGGAAGTAATAATTGCTAACATGGTGTCAAAAAAATATCCTTACATCTATGTGCTAAAATTCCATCCGAAGGTGACCTGCCATTTAATGACTATTCCCGCATTGATTATTTTACCATGCAAATGATATGGTGATGGAATACAAAACAAGAGAGAGATCATTCATCCAGAGAGAGAGAGACCTGCTCAGGTTTGATGCCACATGCTTCGCGTGTAGCCTTCTCCAAATAATCTCTGGCAATGTGCACTTTCTCATCTGTAATATACCCAGCAATAGCAATTACCTCCATCCTATCCAAAAGGGGGTTGGGTATCATGTCCACAACATTTGCTGTGCACACAAAGAGAACCTGCATAAAATTTCCAAGGGATCAAGCAAAAACTTACGAGAATTCCAAAGAAAGACACCACAAAATCTGACATGTTCCAACTCCTAATAATATAGACACAAATTGAACTTGCAAAACAGAATAAAGGACACAAATTAAACTAGCAAAATACAAAGAAATTTTTTAGAACACAAGGAGTGCGAGGGTTGGGCATGACATAATGCATATAGGTAGAGTGTAATTTTGTAGCATAGCTGATTACTAACCTTCCTCCCTATAACAGGCATGACAACTCTCCCATCATTTTTTATGATCTATGTCTTTGGTGCATTACTATACAAGATGGGTAGAAATCACAAATGTCAAGCATGTTTCAAGGTGGAGCATGGAACTTTTCCCATTAAATAAAGTAATAAAACAGGAAAATTTTGTTAACTACTGCACTTTAAATAACAACATAGCACATCAAATATAAGAAAAATATGGCCACAATGAAAACAAAGGTGTCTGCAAATCACTACATTAACCAACCTTTGATAGATCAATTGGAACATCAAGGTAGTGATCCAGAAAATTGGCATTTTGCTCTGGGTCAAGCAACTCCAATAAAGCACTTGCTGGATCCCCAGCGTGCCCTCTTCCCAACTGCCACAAATAAGCAAACTTATTCTCAACAATAGCAAAAGCAGAGATCTCACCATAACTGATATACAACAAAAGAAATGTTTGTGATGAAAAAAGGAACAGTGACACCAAATCCAAAAGTAAATTGACCCTGTGAACTGAAACTACCTTGTCAATCTCATCAATCAGAACAAGAGGGTTAGCAGTTCCCACATTTTTCAGGCACTGCACCATCTTTCCTGGCATTGCACCAATATAGGTTCGACGATGCCCCTGGATATAATAGTGTTAGATAAAAGTGTTCTTAGCAAAAATGGAAAAATGATGCGCATTGTATGTTATCTCACTGGAAAAATAATTTATATTTAACCACCTTAATTTCAGCAACATCAGACAACCCTCCTACTGAAAACCGAAAGAACTTTCTGTTCAATGAACGTGCAATTGAACGCCCGATGCTAGTTTTACCCACTCCAGGTGGACCAGAGAGACAGATGATTTTTCCTGCAATGTGTTTGGAAAAAATTATTACATTTTGATGCTGCTTGCTAGTATAGTCATTCAGATTGAGGATGATTGAGATAAACCAACCTTGAGATTTTCCTCTGAGTTTGCCAACAGCTATAAATTCCAATATCCTTTCCTTAACATCAGTTAATCCATAATGATCTTCATCAAGAATCTTCTGTGCCCGAAGAACATCAAAATTCTCATCACTGCACTCAAATAATAAAAAATATAAGAAATCCAACAAATATTTAAAACCTATCAATACCTTAACAACTCAATTAAGTAGACCCTTACAAGATAATTTTTTTTTCCTTGAGAAATTTACGAGGACCTAGCTAAATGAGAAACAAACCTGTAACTTCCCCAAGGCAACGCAGTCAACCAATCTAAATAATTACGAGTGACATTAAATTCACTTGAACTAGCCTCTAAAAGCTGCAGTTTCGTGAGCTCTTCTTCTATAACTTGCAAAACATGCACTGGGATTTTATCCTTGTTTGGTTCAAGCCTTTCCCTAAACTTTGCTGCAGCAATTGAGAAGAAATTATTTAAATGGATACCGAAATAAATAAAATCTACAATAACTGATTAAATCCATATCAATGCAGGAGCCAGGAGTGATAATCAAATCAAACAACGAAAAAAAGTAGCTTGAGTATAACCATTTAGGACAGGCAGCAAGCAATCAAAGCATTCAAAAACATGAATTATACAAGTAACAGTGGCATCACGCCTTTGAGAGTAAATATGATGTCATTTGAGAGTAAGTAGAACCACACTATGCAATACATATTTCTTGCTTAACTTAAGCTTCTAAGAATTTAATAACCTTGAGGTTTTTAAGTGTAACACCATCAATAGTCATGCAATTCCAACAAAGGCTAATCAAAGCAGAACTAACCAGAAAGTGCTGTTTTGTCATCTGCCTCCAATCCCAGTTCCTGCATTTAGGCAAGTTATATACCAGTGAAGTCTAATGTAACGAATACGACTCCTTTAAATCCATTTCCCAATTATATTAGTTAATATAAGAATAAGGTATCAAAGATAATAAACATGTCAGCAGACCATATACCTTCTTTATGGCCTTGAGTTGTTCATTCAACAAATAGCGGCGCTGCTCACCACTAATCTTCTCTTCAATTGCTTTTGCAATAGATTCCTAAATGCAACTCCAGAAAGTTAATGAATGAGAGTCAAAACAATGGACTTCGATACATATATGGAGTCAGAAAATAATTACTGGAGTACCTGGATCTTGCTGATTTCAATTTCTTTCTTCACCAACTCCAGAGTTAGTTTCAAACGTTTATGCACCTACAACAGAATTGCAGAAGGATATGAAGATCCACATCTTACACCATATAAATGTCAGCAGAAAATGTTCATAAGTAAATCACATCAAAACTGTACCCTTGAATTGCAGCAAGTTTGGGTCAAATTTCCATAGCTTCAACAGTATTCCTATAACTACTATCCAAACAGCTTCAAAAAAAAAAAAAAAAAACAAAAACTCAACTCTTGTTTATTATGTTATTTAACTTTAAGAAAAGAATCTGCTCAGTGATTACAAAATATACCAGACACAATCTGACATGTATTCCTTATAGTAAATCACCTGTGAATCCTCTCTTAGAAACACAACACAGGAAGAATCACCAATGAATCCAATAAATTTGATTGATTAATGAATAGGACATAGATCTTTCATTAATAATAGCAGTAATAATCCTATGGCAACACTATTCCACCAATTATCTAGTTTGAATTTTTTTCAACACTTCCTAGAGTTTAAAAAAATGATGTAATCACCAACCAATCAACTAAGAAGAAGAAGAAGAAGAAGAAGAATTAAACATGTCCTGAATTCCAACGAAGGGTAATCAAATACCAAAGAAGTTCTCGTCAGACTGAATTCCTTTTTCACCATTCCATTGTCTTAAAGATTTCATGTACTAAAAGAATTAAACATCAAGTGCATTGCAAGTGACACAAGGATGTTCACCAGACTATAATTCTACTGCTACTTACATCCAGCTCTTCAAGAACTTCTTGGCACTGCAACTTGCTCGCGCCTGATATTGCAGCCCCAAAATCTGCTAACCTTGGAAAGTTAAAGTCACCTACATGCTGCAAATGGTGAGAGGGAAAAGAGAACCTGCTGTAAGAAAATTTGAAAACCCAATTGATCCAATCAATAAACATTGTGACATTTGTATATGAAACTATACTTCTGGAAATTACCGTTGTGCTGCATTACAATCATTACTACATTGCAAAGAGACCATGTGCAGACAATAACAACAAACCAGCACGCATAATTGTATAGAACCCACTTTTGGTTTCAACCTGTTATCGTAAAACTCAAAAGGAAAGCTTACACTGAGTGGAAACCAAGTTACTACTTCATAGATTCACATTTCTGGAAGCAGCAAAAACTAAAAATTGAAAGGAAACTTAGACTTGAGAACCAGATGTAGGATCATCACATGGTAATAAATATTATAAATGAGAACCATGATAATAGAAGGAAGGCTCCCTTGTACAAAAATTGAAAATTTTAGGAGAAAAAGTTTCAGACAGAGACAAGCTTTCCAAGGGCTCTAGTAAAAACCATAACACAATTTGCACAGGAAAGACAGATCACAGAAAATCTTGAGAGAGGAACAAACCTGTGTATATGTTTGAACATGATCTCTCCAAAGTGAACTTGTCTTCAGAACATCTCTCAGGGTTGATATAACCTCAAAAGATGTTGCCTTTATGACATCATCATCCTTGTTATATGGTTTGTCCTGAACAAAAAGAAAAGCAAGAGCATGGATGAGAAGGTGCATGAGTATCATTTGCATGTGTGAACCCTTAACTTTACTTAAACATTCAATCATAAAATTTGGAAAATTCAATACCTTGAGATGATCAACTTTAACAGTTAATGGATCCTCACTGGCCTGTACAAAAGCCAATACTATTTCAGTATAGAGAATTTTGCAGCTAACTGGACATATTAATAGAATAGAATAACATAATGCTTTTTGAAAGTCCAAGCAAAAATAAAATGACAAGTTCATCCACACTCACCATTTCAGTTATCCGAAGTCGCCGATGACCAATAAGGATAACCTGGTCTCCTTGAATGGTTGTTATCTGGAATAGAATGTTAAAGATTAAATGACAAAGGCACATGTAAAATTTTCTTATCGTTGTTTTATTCTGAAGCAGCAACTCTTTGTGGCAAAAGGGGAAAAAAAAATTAGGAACAAAACTTAACACCTGAGCAAGTGTGCCAACTTCATGCAGACGATTATACAAATCCTTTCCCTTAAGATCACCTATATTTTTCTCAGATTCAGAACCAGTTACAACGCTGGGATCAGTGTCTGGCTCATCTTTAAGAAGAAAAGCACCGCAGTATGGGGCTTGCCTTTTTCTGCTTTCTTGTAAAGCTGCCAATAATTTAGGATCCTGCACAAAAATGTCTGCATTGGTAAGAACTAATAGTGAACAATGCAAGTTCAAAGTTTGATCACAACATATCCAGCAGATTGACATGCACAGTGGTATCCTATCAACATAGATATTAGTGAATATGATGTGAAAAGGCATGGACAGACTAACCCTTTTTTTACTCTTTCCTGTCACTCGCATGGCTAACAGACTCCCAGTAATAATGTCAGAAAAATACACAGCAATTTACCAAGAAAACATGCTATACCTTTACATATATTGGCATGTAGAAACCAGGAAAAAGAGGTCTGTGTGGTAATGGCAATGCCAACACCTGCCAAAAGAAAAATCACAAGAGATTAACTCACATGAAAAAAAGAATCAATCAATCTCAGAACATTCACAAAATTAGCCAAAACAGTTTCTATTACACCAATGCAATTCAGCAAGTATAGCTTACTCGTATCCACCCTATCGTTTACTCTTCTTCAAAAACTCAAAACAATAACATAGATATATCACAAATTCCAAAAAGAAAGTAACTTTGGCAAACCAATGCACAATTATAAACCTCAGATACTAAACAGCATAATTACCTCATTAACCACATAAATCAAAAACCCGTTTTTGACACTTCCAAAACCAAAACTTCACACTCCATTTATATTGCTAAACAGTTTCTAAATGGAAAAAAAATTAAAAAATCTCATGTTTAGACTCCAATTCATTACCAAACTAATAAAGCCTCCCTCTCTGACAAGCCAAAACAGTTTCTATAACACCAATACGATTCAACAAGTATAGCTTACTCCTATCTACCCTATTGCATCCTCTTCTTCAAAAACTCAAAACAATCACATAATATCACCACAAATGCCAAAAAGAAAGTAACTTTGGTAAACCAACGCACAATTTTAAACCTGAAAATGCTATACAACATTATCATAATCAAACTCTACTCATCATTAACAAAATGAAAAGCCCATTTCAGTCCCTTCCTAAAAAAACTAAATTGAACTCCAAACCCCTAAACAACACATAAAACCCACCATTTTCCTTCACTTTCTCTAACTTCTCCACACTTTCTCGGCATCCAAATAAAACCCCAAAATCATAAAAAGTTCAAAACTTTATTACACTTACCGTTAAATAATCCTCTGGTCTAGGATTAGTAGGTACAATAGCCGACGAATTACTATAATCCGCAGCACCAACTTCAACCTCTGTATCGCTGGCACCACTCCTGACCTCCACCTCAACAAACCCAACTCCGTCGCCGCCATCGCCGGAAGAAGAACCAGAGCAAAAGAAGGCTCCTTGATAAAAACTAAGACTTTTATGGTTCCTCTGAGTAAAACCCGTGAGTGAACTCAGAGACTTTAGAAAGGAACTCGGTTGTGACTCGGTGGTGACTCGGAGACATGGGGATGTTAGGTGGGTTTGGATTTGGCGAGAAGTGGAAGACAGGAGCTTTAGCATTGTCTTGTGTTGTTGGGAGTTTGAGGGAAGTAAAGAGCAGAATCGGAAAATAGTGGGCTTTTTTTTGTTGTTAATTTTGAGTCTCCATTGGAGGAGGAGGAGAAAGTGATAGATGTTTTTGGAGTTTCGTAGGAAGCAAAGCCCTGCATAAACCCGTTTTGAGTTTTGTGTTCCTTGAGGTTATTATTTATATATGGACAGTTTGGTCCTATGATTTAGGTTAGTATGCTTAATCTAAATGCAGTGTTTTTGCCTTCTACTTTAGTTTAATTTGTTTTAGAGGTAGGTATTGCCAAAATCCTCTCAAAGAAGGAGGACATATTAGTACTTGAACCTCAATTATAGGACCAAACTGTCCATCTAGAAATGAAAACTTCAAGGAACACAAAACTTGTTTATGCAGGACTTTGCTTCCTACGAAACTCCAAAAACATCCACTCTTCCTCCTCCTCCTCCTCCAATGGAGACTCAAAATTAACAACAAAAAAGCACACAGTTTTCCTATTCTGCCCTTTACTTCCCTCAAACTCCCAACAACACAAGACAATGCTAAAGCTCCTGTCTTCCACTTCTCGCCAAATCCAAACCCACCTAACATCCCCATGTCTCCGAGTCACCACCGAGTCACAACCGAGTTCCTTTCTAAAGTCTCTGAGTTCACTCACGGGTTTTACTCAGAGGAACCATAAAAGTCTTAGTTTTTATCAAGGAGCCTTCTTTTGCTCTGGTTCTTCTTCCGGCGATGGCGGCGACGGAGGTGGGTTTGCTGAGGTGGAGGTCAGGAGTGGTGCCAGCCAGACAGAGGCTGAAGTTGGTGCTGCGGATGCTAGTGATTCCTCGGCTATTGTGCCTACTAATCCTAGACCAGAGGATTATTTAACGGTAAGTGTAATAAAGTTTTGAACTTTTTATGATTTTGGGGTTTTGGGTTTTGTTTGGATGCTGAGAAAGTGTGGAGAAGTTAGAGAAAGAGAAGGAAAATGGTGGGTTTTATGTGTTATTTAGGGTTTTAGAGTTCAATTTTTTCTACGAGGGGACTGAAATGGGCTTTTCATTTTGTTAATGATGACTAGAGTTTGATTATGATAATGTTGTGTAGCATTTTCAGGTTTAAAATTGTGCATTGGTTTACCAAAGTTACTTTCTTTTTGGCATTTGTGGTGATATTATGTGATTGTTTTGAGTTTTTGAAGAGAGGATATAATAGGGTGGATAGGAGTAAGCTATACTTGTTGAATCGTATTGGTGTTATAGAAACTGTTTTGGCTTTTCAGAGAGGGAGGCTTTATTAGTTTGGTAATGAATTGGAGTCTAAACATGAGATTTTTTTATTTTTTTTCCATTTAGAAACTGTTTAGCAATATAAATGGAGTGTGAAGTTTTGGTTTGGGAAGTGACAAAAACGGGTTTTTGATTTGTGTGGTTAATGAGAGTTAATTATCCTGTTTAGTATTTGAGGTTTATAATTGTGCATTGGTTTGCCAAAGTTAATTTCTTTTTGGAATTTGTGATATGAATATGTGATTGTTTTGAGTTTTTGAAGAAGAGTGAATGCTAGGGTGGATAGGACTAAGCTATACTTGCTGAATCGCATTGGTGTAATAGAAACTGTTTTGGCTAGTTTTGAGTTTTGAGTTTTGATGTGTGATTTACTAGTGAACATTTTCTGGATCTCCATCCTTTTGCTATTCTGCTATAGGTGTATAAATGTTTGAAACTCACTCTGGAGTTGGTGAAGAAAGAAATAGAAATCAGCAAGATCCAGGGAAGATTTCTACAAGGAACTATTTTCCCGGGAAACAAACAAGGAAAAAGGCAATTCAGTGCATTATCGTTAGACGAATCCCTCACCCCCACCATTACAAACATTATATCAAACCAACACTGGTCAAAACTCAAAGCCCATCTCCAAAACACAGACCCCAACACACTCCTTCGACAGTTGCTCAATTCTGGAGCTGACCCAGAACTCATTTTAAGGTACTTTACTTGGTCACAGAAAGAGTTTAAGCTTTCACACTCACTAGAACTCACTTTTAGAATCTTAAACTCACTTGCACATACCAAAAAGTATTCAAAGATTAGATCTTTTTTGGATAAGTTTGTTAAGTATGAGAAGGATTATTCAGTTTCTGCTATATTTCATGCTATTTCTATGAGTGGTGATTCCTTTTGTGTTAATTCAATATTAGCTGATATGTTGGTATTAGCATATGTGCGAAATTTGAAGATTTTAAGGGGTTTCGAGGCATTTAAGAGAGCTGGTGATTATGGTTTTAAGCTGTCTTTGATTTCTTGTAATCCATTGTTGAGTGGTTTGGTTAAGGAGAGTGAAAATGGGGATATGGAGTTTGTGTATAGGGAAATGATTAAGAGGAAGATTGAGCTTAATGTAATTAGTTTTAATATTGTGGTTAATGGGTTGTGTAAAGTTGGGAAATTGAATAGGGCTGGTGATGTTATTGAGGATATGAAAGTGTGGGGAGTTTCTCCGAATGTGATTACATATAATACTCTCATTGATGGGTATTGTAAGATGGGTAGAATTGGGAAGATGTATAAAGCTGATGCTATTTTGAAGGAGATGGTAGCGAAAGGAATTTGTCCAAATGAGGTTACTTATAATATTTTGATTGATGGGTTTTGCAAGGATGAGAATGTGTCAGGTGCTATGAGGGTGTTTGGAGAAATGCAAAGGCAGGGTTTGAGACCAAATGTTGTGACATATAATATACTGATTAATGGGTTGTGCAGTGATGGAAAGGTTGATGAGGCTGTTGCTTTACGGGATCAAATGGTTAGTTCTGATTTGGAGCCGAATGTTGTGACTCATAATGTGCTTATAAATGGCTTCTGTAAGAATAAAACAGTGAACGAAGCAATCAACTTATTTAATGATATGGAAAAACAAGGAGTAGATCCTAATGCCATGACATATACCACACTGATTGATGCTTACTGTAAGGATGGAAGGATGGAAGATGCATTTGCACTGTATAATATGATGATAGATAGAGGGATTTTCCCTGAAGTTTCAACATGCAACTGCTTGATTGCTGGTTTATGTAGGAAGGGAGATGTGAAAGCAGCCCGGAGTCTTATGAATGAAATGGTCAGTAAGAAATTGAGTGCTGATGTTGTCACATATAACATACTGATAGATTCATTATGCAAAAAAGGGGAATCGAGAAAGGCAGTGAAACTCTTGGATGAGATGTTTGAAAAAGGATTAAACCCAAGTCACGTGACATACAATACTTTGATGGATGGATATTGTAGGGAAGGAAATCTTCGGGCAGCATTGATTGTGAGGACACGGATGGAGAGAAAAGGGAAACAAGCAAATGTTGTCACATACAATGTGCTGATCAAGGGTTTTTGTTTGAAGCGTAGGCTTGAAGATGCAAATGGGCTTCTCAATGAGATGTTGGAGAGGGGTTTGGTGCCTAATCGGACAACTTATGAGATTATTAAAGAGGAAATGATGGAGAAAGGGTTTGTTCCAGACATAGAAGGACATGTATATAATGTTTCTGACACCAACGTAAAGAGAAGATAAATTGTTCACTGTCGCCATTACATATCATTTGATATGCAAATGCTGGTGTGGAAGGATGTTGGTTGAGTCTTCATCTGGGAACTTGTACATGAAAGCTTAAGCTCATCTAGATGGAATCTGATGTATTTTGGTTATCGGAAACCTGACCTTCATTCGGTACTTCTCACAAGTCTGTCTGCTCCTGTGTACACTTGGCCAGTTGCTGGAGTTGGTCACCCCTGACCAATTCAATGCATATATTTAACATTTGAGTTATTTTCTTGTATGGCAAAACAAGGAGTGGATCCCAATGTCACAACACGCACTACATTGATTGCTGCTTATTGTTAGGATGGGAAGCAGCATGCATTTACCTAACTTTGTTAACATTAGAGAAAGGAGTTTTGCCTGATGTTTCGACACCTAGCTGCTTAATTGCTGGTTTATGTAGAAGGGAGTGATCAAACCGACCAGGAATCTCAAAGGCGAGTTGCTTGGTAAGGGTTCTAGAGCTGAACTTGTTACCAACAACACATGGAAATAATTTCCATTTTAAACTCTATATCTTTGTAGAGAAATCCATAAAAAAAAAAATCATACAAAAAGGGTAGAAAATCAAGAAATATATATATATATATATATATATATATATATATATATATATATATATATATAATGGCAATAATTTTGGAGGTTTCGGAGATTTCAACTTCTATATGTGTGTGTGTGTGTGTTAACTCAAA
>Ga0325410_1007210_pt1 | contig 12167 bp, 9 predicted proteins | sample PopdelMetagenome_16_FD_206182 | JGI IMG/M metagenome (GOLD analysis project Ga0325410, IMG submission 206182) | Populus deltoides microbial communities from Bellville, Georgia, United States - Xylem-PdIQD-R3 | ecosystem: Host-associated > Plants > Phyllosphere > Stem > Wood/Secondary xylem... | reverse complement strand
TGATTTTGCCACATTCACCGACGGATTGCTGACGGATACTATCCGTCGGTGATTTAATACCGACGAATATTATCCGTCGGTAATTCACAGAGAGTTGCAACAAAAATTACAAGCCATGCCATCCTTACCGACGGGTTTTCCGTCGGTAATGCCGTCGGTAATTACCCTTGAAATTACCGACGGAGGTATTCCGTCGGTAATGTTCCCACGAAAAACTTTTTTTTGGCGCGCGCGTATCCATCGGTGTTTCCGTCGGTGGGTGGTTTTTTTATTTGCGACAGAATTAGCGACGGAAATGGGATTTACCGATGACTGTTATACCGACGGACGTGATCCGTCGGTATTATTTTTACCGACGGAGTTCATTGTTGTCACCGACGGAATTAGTTCGTCGGCAAAACTGTATAATGTTGTAGTGCACCTACTACCAACAACATTCATGGAGGGGTGAAACGGTACTAAGGTCCAAGTTCTGTTTGCGCGTAAGGCTTGAATTTTCTCATGCATAGCATTATGCCATGCCTCATATCTGTTAGCATCATTTAAAACAAGCAGCTCATGAGAGGGAGGAGAAACTACCCAGAGCTGAAGGAGGTAGCAGGGTTGTGGCAGTGGCAGTGGCAGTGGACAGCGCTGTCTTGGGCTGTCTTCGATGGAGGATCATGGGATGTTGACGAGCTGCTGGACATGGAGAAGTGTGGCCTGTAATTGGAAGGTTATGAAGAGGATATGAAGAGAGGTCTACATAAAGCTGCAGACCAGGTAGAGACACAGTGGATGGACTAGTTGGTACTGCAGAAGCAGGGGAGGCTGCGGCAAAGCTGGGATGTTCGGCAGCAGAACCTGGCTGCTCTGCTGCAGCAGACCGGAGAACATGTGCATCTGATGATGGAGAACCTGTTCCTACACAATAATCATTGGAAAGACAAGCATATGGTGATAGTATGGCAGTGTGGGATGGGGATGAAGGGGTGGCAAAAGCTATGGTTAAAGGGATGGTCTGGTGGGGTGCGGTAGAGGGCAGAATTGGATTATTTGGAGGAGCAGGATGGGAAGTAGTAGGTGGAAAACATGGAGGAGAGTTCAAGGATGGAAGATAGGTAGGTGGTGTGGGAGGTACCGGTGAGGATGTTACCTGTTCAGACTTCTCAAAAGGAAAGATAGTTTCATGAAAACGAACATGACGGGAGACAAAAATACGATGAGATTCTAAATCAAGACAACGATAACCAAGATGGGATGAGCTATAGCCTAAAAACACATAAGGAGAAGACTGGAAATCTAATTTGTGAGCATGATATGGATGCAAAAAAGGGAAACAAAGACACACAAAAGTACGTAGGAAGTTATAATCAACAGGGCAACGAAACAGACACTCAAACGGAGATTTATTTTGGAGAACAAGAGTAGGCATGCGATTAATAAGGTATACTGATAATTCAAAAGCATAGTTCCAAAATCGCAATGGTGCACCACACTGGCCTAAAAGGGTGAGGCCAGTTTCGACAATATGACGATGACGACATTCAATAATGCCATTTTGTTCATGAGTATGAGGACAAATTAAACGATGATGAATACCAATGGTATGAAAAAATTTATTTAATTTACGATATTCACCGCCCCAATCAGTTTGAACAGATTTAATTTTAAGGGAAAACTGACGCTCAACAAGTGTTTGAAAACATTGAAAAGTGGAAAAAAATCAGATTTTGCAACAAACGGATAATACCATATATGTTTGATATGCACATCGACAAAAATAACAAAATAGTGGAAGCCATCAGAAAAAAAACATAGGGGCAGGACCCCAAACATCACTAAAAATTAATTCAAGTAGGGTAGAAGTTTTGTGACCCATAGGTCATAATGACAAATGAGACGACTTTCCTAAAGGACAAGTTTGACATTGAGTAAGAGAACGTCTAGAAGTACATACGATTTTATTGCTGGAAACTAACAAATTGAAAATGCAAGGGGTTGGATGACCCAAACGACGATGCCACAGATCGGCAGTCGCGGAGATGCAAGGAGACCAAAAAGCTTGAGGAACTAACGTGGCAGAAGACTCAGAGAGGACATAAAGACCATCATGACTCTGATCAGAAAGGAGAACTTTCTTGGTGATGAGATCCTTCACATAAAACATAAAAGCGTGAAATTCAAAATAAACATGATTATCACGACAGAATTTTTGAACAGATAACAATGGTTTGGTAATGTGAGGCACATGGAGAACATTAGATAATGTAAACATGCATTTTGGGGAATGTAATTTAGTATGTCCAATATGGGATATGTCAAGGCCCTTACCGTCACCAACATGCAAATAATCATTACCAAGATAGGGTGCAGAATCGATCAGAGTTCCAAGATCAGGTGTGACGTGTAGATTTGCACCGGTGTCGGGGAACCAAGTTGCAGCAAAAATATTCCCAATAGCAAGATGAGCAGAGGGCTGCTACGAAACTGGGAACAATGAGGAGTTGTGTGCCCAAAACTGGAGCACAATTGGCAGCGTACATGCTGCTGTCCAGACCACTGCCCAGCACCGGAATTGCGCCTGATCTGCTGCCAGTGGTTTGGCCGCCAATCTGTAGCAGATTGGCCCCTGTTTTGGGGAGTGGAACGGTTGCTGTGGGGATGCCAATTACCTCTAAAGTGACCCCTGTTGCGGCTGAAGTTGGGGTTGTGATGAGACATAGCATGGTGTGCAGAAAACTGTGGTGTCGGCAGAAGAGGTGGTTGCTGCGGCAGAGAAGAAGAAGACAGCGGAGAGGGAACGGCAGCCATGGAATGGAAAGAGTTCTTGTGCAGAAATTCATGGTTAAGAAGGTGGCTGTGAAGATCAGCATAGGATAGTGGTTCTGCTTTGGTTATGAGACTTGTTGCCAAGTCTTTAAACTCGTCACGAAGACCACAAAACACATAGAGATTGAAATCTTCAAGAGACATGGGGCGACCAGCAGCAGCCAATTCGTCAAATAACAATTTGGCTTGCTGCATGTATAGACTAACCGATGAGTCACCTTGCCGAAGGTCTTGAAAGGAGCCATGGAGTTGCATGATGCAAGAATTAGACGGAGAGGCAAGTGCTTTCTCAAGAGTGAGCCAAACACAATGCGAGGTAGAACAATCGACCACGAGATGCAACACATCCACGAAGAGAGACGAGAGCAAAGCACTCAAAATAAGTTGATCCTATTGTTTCCAATGAAGAAAGGAAGGGCTGATGGTAAAGGAAGAACCAGCAGAGCTATCAAAAATATAAGATGGAGGACACGGCACTGAGCCGTCAATGAAGTGAAAAACACCTTGACCAAGGAGATGGGGCTTCATCTACATTCTCCAATAGAGATAATTTGTGTTTGTAAGTTTTAGCGAAACAACTTGGTGAGTGTTCGCTAAAGGAACAATAGCTGTAGTGTGGGTTCCTATGAGAGGTAAAGGAACGGCAAGGACTTGGGAGGAAGAATCAGAGACAAGCTCTGCAAGTGGAGGCTGGTGTTGGGAGAAAAGGCACCAGCGACAATAGCTTGGGGATGGCTGGCCCGCTGTGTTGCACCACTGGTGGAGAGGGAGAAGTTGGCGGCAGCAGTAGAATCCATGTAGAGAAAGTAAAGAGAGGGTCGGCTACAAAGGGAGAAAGGGAAAAAAGAGTTCTGACGACAGCAGACTCTGATACCAAGTTGAGAATAATTGGGAGGTTTAATCTAATGGTTAGCCAACCCTTTCTATATATATGTGTAAGGCAATATACAATAGCAATGGTGGAGGTTACCACACAAGAGTATGTAGACGATATTTTCTATACAGTATTTCCTATATAAGTACATTCTATAATAAGTTTCCCCATAAAAATCATCTTCATCATCATCGGATAACACAGATGCTGTACACAGTGAGACATCCATTGAGTGTTTGACTATTGTGAGAGAAGGGATGAACTCACCTTTGATTTCTTTCAAACTGACCTCAACCTGCACTCCATCGAGCTAAAGCATCACTTGATCATGTAAAGTTTCCAGCTGTATAGTTCGAATAAGAACCCTAATACCTGATATGGACCCCCGACTAACACAGGAAGTGTCATAGCAAATAATATTTCCCCAACTCTGGAGCAGATTATTAATACAGTTTTTGTTCCAACCTTCCATTGGCAAACCAAATATGGAGATCCAAGCAAATCTGTCATAAGCTCTAATCCTTGCTTCCCACTGTCTGAGATTGCTGAAGAGTGAATACAGCACAGACCCTTCACTCCTTTGTTCTTGCACTGAGGCTAACTGATCCAAGAAGGTAACAATCACCTGACTAGCTCCCAAGAAACGAAAGCTCACAGCTTTGTCACTTGATTTTAAAACCGTTGCCTCCAGTGTTGCTACATCAACATTTGGCATGATATTTCCCACTAAGCTCCTATGAAACCATTCCTTATCCTCATCCGTTGAGTTATACTGTACCATTCTCCTTTCCTTTATGGCCATTTGTTGTGTTGTGGATGTGAGTACCTCAGCAAAGGATCTGTTATCTCTGAACATAAGTTGGGGTTTATGAGGTGGTGCAGGCTTGGGTAGGGGTTTTGATGTTGGCAGGGGAGGTTTAATGGACTGGTGTTTAGCTGGGTTCACTTTCAACTTATAGGTATCGAACTAAACATTACTGGTCTGGTCAAAAGATCAGACCCAGACAAGGGTGATAGTATTTCCACAAAACCAAAACATTGCCCGAGAACTGTTTTCCGTTTAGACATAAACAATTTAGTAACCCGGCCAAATTTAACAAAAGTCTTTTTCAGGTCTTGATATTCCACCCATGAAGAGAATCTCTCAAAAAATAGCTTAAGATGGTCTGTACCAGTAAGGGCATTGGCATAAGATGTCGGGCTAAAAGTTTTTGCAGAAGGTTCAGATGGTAAGACAGGGGAAGCTACATGGTGTGGAGTAAAGGTAACAGGGTGATCTGCTGAATTTGAGTAAGGAAATGTTGTTGTGGGAAGTTGAGGTAGGGTTTGAACATGTTGGTAGGAAGTTTTGTGAAGGTTTAGGGTTGATGGTGCGTTGATGGGCAAGGGAGGGCGGTTTTTGGTGAAGGGTGCAGAGGATGCAGAGGGTGTCATGTTTTTCAAACAACTGCGTATTCTTCATCATGCATACATATTAATTGATATACGGCCTCAATGTGTATGCAGACATCTATAAGTAAATCGTAACATTGTTTTTTTTTTTTTTTCCTTTTTCAGTCTGAAAAGTTTAGGATAGATGGTGCATACATGGAGTAATCCCACTAAACTCTTACACATGGATTGTGCATTAATCCAAAAAATTAAAATTAATCTAATTCCATCAATTTAGATAATCTAAAATTATAAGAAATATTTCTTTGTTTAAGTAGTAATATCGCATTTCAAACCATGTTTAGCTTGAAAAAACATTATTTTTTATATTTTTTTAAATGAAATGTGAGTTAATCGTGTAGATTAGCCTATTTTCGTACCACTTTTGTTTCCACTCTTTTGCTCACGGACACATTCCCATCGGAACAAGCAGCGAGCAAGCTAGCAAGAATGCATAAATCCAACGTTTTTGTGTTTTGGCTAAGCCGTGAATGAATCACTCCAACCTGCCCGCATGTGCTTTTAAGCTTCAGAGATCTCTGAAACGGCTAAACCCTAATTTACTACAACCTCACATGCCTTGAGTTGTTACTTTTTCCATGGAAGTCATGAGGGTCACACCCCCATTCCTTCTTTGAATGGGCTTTGCAATGCACTTTTAACGGAGTAGTCAGTTTCCTTTGCTTGGCTTTTCTTGTTCTCGTTAAAAGAGAGATCAGATTAAGCGAAGGAACTCATAAAAGGGTGAGGGAGAGAAGAGAAAGCTGCTAATTTTATCCTGCACGTCTACACCTAGTCTAAAAGAAGGGAAGATCCTCTATATCCACAAAGGATGAGGCTAGAGAGGCCCTATTTTGCCTTCTAATGAATTTGATTTTGATAGCTATAGCCTTTTTCATGTCAAAGGCCATGCATCAAGGCATATCATTGGAGGCAATCTCATTTATTTAGACCTATTTCCAATAAAATGGGTCATTTTTCTTTTTTCACTAACAACCATATCCAAACAAAAAGGTTGTTCCTGAACAGTACTGGCCACCTTCCTAAATTATAAGCAAAGCTTAAAGGTAAAAAAAGAAGCAATTCCATATTTTCTTTTGAGATTAATTATGATATATGTAAGGTGATTTTGTACCATCTTGTTTCTTTATGCTCTCAAAATTTTGTAAATATAAATAGAAATTTTATTTGTTTTTGTATTTCTTTAAAAAAAAAGTAATTAAAAAACTAAAAAAATAATTTTCAATTTTTTTTTTCAAAATCAAACAAAATGATTTTAATGAACCTATGAAAATTTTCCATTGGTGTATTTCAAGAGGCTTCCAGTGGGGAAAAAAAATAATGTGTCATGCTTACAAATAGTATCATCGACGAAATAAACTCGTCTCTAATATCTATTGGTAAATCCATCGGTAATATTTAAATTATGACCTAGCAAGAGGCCCCCCTCTCCCCCTACCATATTTCTTCTTTTTCTTTCATTTTCCTCTACAAATAACAACAAATCCCCCTTATTTTATCACAAATCAAACTCTCATCACCAAAAATCCGGCCACCCAACAGTTAGTCTGTTAGCATCCCTGTTCTGATTCATTTTTTTTAGGATTCCTCATATCAAGTAAGCAAAACTACCCTTTTTTATTGAACTCAATTTTAAAACGTTGATTTTTATAGCATTTTGATGTAGTATATGTATTTTGTTTGTGTGTTTACTTGTTTTATAGCTTTTTTCTATATAAATTTGTTGTATGAATATATGATTTGTACATGTTGGGGTTTGTTTGAAATTTTAAAAAATTATATTTATTTGTAATTTGATGAAATTGATTTCAATTTTGTGACTTAGATGTTTTGTAATGAAATAAATAATGACTTATTTAATGAGTATGTTTTATATTTTTCTAATTTTATTGTTAGTTGAAAATCTCGGTAAATGTAGAGGAATTTGAATTTTTGTTGAAAATCGATAATGATTTAAAGACACTAATAAAATAGATTGAATACTTTTAAGTTAAAACAATATTAGCTAATTTATTTAACACATGTTGTCATCAATATTCTACATAGGTTTGACATAAGTAATGGATGATTATTCTTGAATGTATCGAGTTTCACCTGAAGGGTTGCACATGATAGATTATTGTAATAAGGTTAAGGGTCTTATGACGCATAATCTATTCAAAGAAATATAAGATGTGTAAAAAAAAAATATGGATCTATATGTTATAACGATGCATTTTCTACAAAATAGGTTCATAGAGAAATACATGTATTGGTTTGCATATGGAGAACCATATGTTCCTTACGAGACCATGATAGAAATGATGGTTGGGTTAACTTCTAGTTGTAGCAACGTGCATAGAGTTATAGATGAAAATAGTAATCCTTATAGGAGTATGATTATGAATGTGATTGGAATGAATCAAGGTTATGCAAATGAATGTTCAATCATAGATGAAGAACCAAATGCAGACGCAACTAGGTTTTTTGATCTTTTGAAAGACTATGACAAACCATTATGAGATAGATGCACAAATCATAGTAAATTATCAGTCATTGAATAAGTGTTCACCATCAAGTCAGATTATGGGCTGAGTGAGACCGATTATGACATAATTGTCAAATGGGCGAGAAACATTTTAATTGAAGGAATAAGTTTAAAGAGAACTTTTATGCTACTAAATCCATGATGAAATCCCTTGGCTTAGGATACCAAAAAATCAACATGTGTCCAAACTTCTGCATATTTTACAACAGTAAAAATGTAGATTTGCCAAGTGCATAACATGTGAGTGTGCTCATTATAAAATCAGGATTGGCACAAGAAGAACTGATATCGCAAATAGAAAACTTAGATACTTTCTAATCACTATAGACTACAAAGGTTATTTATGTCTCCAAAGACTGCTAAGCACATGATGCAGTGAATGGAGTCATAATACACATTTCTAATGGTTAAGCTTGAAAACATTTTAATAAGGTGCATCTTTAGTTTTCAATAGAATTATGGAATGTATGTCTTGGGTTATATATAAACAAATTCAATCCATTCAGCTCATTTAATGCTCCTTATTCTTGTTGGTCAGTGATACTCACGGTTTACAACTTGTGATCAGGGATGTGTATGAGGCTGAAGTTCATGTTTTTATTTACTGTCATACCTGGTCCTAATAGTCCAGATCAGAATATAGATGTTTATCTTCAATCATTGATTGATTAGTTGAAGCAATTGTAGTCATCTAGGACTATGACCTATGATGTCTTGAGGAAACAATATTTTTCAAATGAAGATAGCTTTGATGTGAACTATCAATGATTTTCCTGCATACAAAATGGTTTCTGATTGGAGCATGCATGAAACATTAGCATGTCTATAATGTATGGAAAATAACAAAGCTTTTACCTTAATAAATGATGGTAAAGCATTTTTTTTTTATTATCACTAACGGTTCTTACCAACCGATCACAAGAAAATGAAGAACATAAATGATTCTTTATTGGTTGAGTTGAAAGGAATGTCGCACCGTTAGTAGCATCAAGTGAAGTTGTATGATGACCAATTGCAATATGATGACATTATATTTAGTTTTCATTCTGTTAAGTAGAAGTTTCCTGGTTTTGGTGTGACCCATAACTGGGTAAATCAAAGTATTTTCTCGAAGCTACCCTTTTGAAGACTAATATCTCCTGCTATAATCTTAATGTCATGAAAATTGAAAACATGTTTGAAAATATTTTTAACATGATTATGGATGTGAAAAGGAAGGCAAAGGACAACATGAAGGCTAGAATAAATATACCTTTATTTTGTTAGTGTAACAATATGAAGTTGGTTTATGATGGGTTACGGGTCGTAAAGCTCAAAATCAGCTTCACCTTAGACAAGAATGCACAGTTACTTGTCTACCAATAGCTTAAGAGTCTAAATTTTCTTGATGGACATGTTTCAAACATATCTAGATTGGTGAGTTTAAAGGATTGCAGATTGTATGGAATGAAGAGTCACGACTTCTACATGTTTATACAAACACTTGTTCCAATAGCTTACCAGGATTTATCACCAAAAAGGATATGAGATGCACTCATGGAGATTTGTCACTTCTTTAGAGATATATGTTCTAACAAGTTTTATACACAACACATGAAAAGGCTTGAAACAAATATCATCAAGACAATATGCAAACTTGAGATGATATTTTCTTCATCGTTCTTCGATTCAATGGAGCATCTACTCATACGTTTACCATTTGAAGAAAAAGTTGGAGGCCTTGTCCAATATAGATTGGTGTATTCATTCGAGAGGTTAGGGATTACACATGCATCCAAATTAAATATGTATTGTCTTTTTTTTTCAATTCAAAACATTCATTTAATTTCATGTAGATACTTGTTCAACCTTAAGAGAAAAGTAAAAAAAACAAGGCGTATGTTGATGCCTCAATATATAAGGCTTATATTGTTGAAAAGATCTTAACATTTATCCCATACTATTTTGAGCTTCACTTGAGAACAAGAATCAAATGTGTTTCAAGACATGATGATGATGGGGGAAGTGCCTGAGTGGGAATTTGTTAGTATTTTTTCATCCTGGATGGCCTATACCAAGAAATACAATAAGAGGAAGATACTTGATAGAAATTGAATTCAAACATGCACATAATTATGTACTATTTAACTGCGATGAACTTAGACCTTTTTATTTAGTAGTATAATACTTAACATGTCGTTATTTTTGAACTTTTTTCTCTCATACTATGATAAATTGATAGATTGAATAATTCCTCGTAGGCAACATCATCAGTTTTTACCATCCCAAAATTCACAGCTGACTGAATCTCAAATTTTTCGATTACAAGATGAATAATTTTCCACGTGGTTCAGAACATATATAATGATTGCTTAATTATTCTAATCTCTCGTAATACTTAATTTCATTATACCTTTCTCATTAATTATTAATAGTTGTAATTATGCAACAAGTTTATCAATTGGAAGAGAATTCTAGTATTACTTTGACTTTACTATATCTGGATCCTGAAAAAAAAATGTTATAACGAGTATTTTATTAATATAGATATTTCTTTTCATACTGAAGAGTTTGTTTAGAGTATAAAGATATAGAATAATGGAATTTGTGTTCAGGAATCAACTTCTAATGAGTTCAAAGTTGATTATTATGGGAAGTTAAAAGAGACCATTGAATTGCAATATCATAACGAGTATAATAGTCTTTTTATTCAAATTGTAACCTTAAATTTTTATAACACTTTTAAAAAATAAATGGGAAATTTTTTTTATAGGATATCTCTACGAAGACCTTACCTCATTAGACCATATTATATATATTAGTTGATCTATCTAATGAATTTAATACATCTCGTGAATAACCCACAAGAATTTGTTCCATATTGGAAATCTCTTGTGCATTGGCTTCATTGTAACGGTCATGTATCCTGCAAAATTTGTTATCTATATTGGCTTTTAATTTTCAACTCAATAGGTATTCGAATCGTATTAATGAAACAAATCATTAACCAGTTTTGCATTTTATTTCATTATGCCCAAAAGTATATTCATGTATAAGCTAGATCTTTTAATCACAACCTTTTCAATATTTCATCCATTATATCCCTCATTTGAGGTCTTTCATTCATCACAAAATAAACCATTTAATCTTATAAGGTAATTGTATTATTTGCTTAAAAATGACATTATCTATAAGAATACTAACAAAAAGAATTGTTCATTTAAATTTCATCTCTCTATTTTATTATTTAAAATGCTTGACTTCAGGATATCATCTCAACAATTTCATAACAATTCAGGTCAAACACATTAATAACATTGTTCTATGATTACCTTATATAATTACACAAGCTTCAACAAGTTTACTTGTTACTAAATTCCACATAGCTAATTCATACTTAATTTCTAACTTTGGTAGTTCATTTAACATAAAATTAAGATTATCATAGCAAATTTACCCTTACATAACCAATATTCTAGTTGAATTTTCTTGTCTTTTAACATTGAATAGAACAATTAGAAACCACTGGCCATACATAGTCATTGCCATTGCTAATAGAATTTCATTCCACTATTATAATTGTCATTAAATTCATAACATATCAAGAATCATACAACCTCTCTTTTGACATAATTACATTACATAAAACAACTAATATGACATTTTACAATTATATAATAAATGGTTCTCAAAGTATTAATTATATTTTATCAAAATAATTTGAAATACAATATACATACATCATTAATACCCTCGGCTATATTATATCCCAATGGTCAATAAACTTTTATTATTATAATTTCTAATCTAAATTTTGAACTATATCATTATCCTTTTTGTCATGAAGGCCATCTTCCATTTCACCACTTGGATTTTATCAGTTCATGCATTCTTTCTATCTAATACAAACTTTGTCTTCACCCTTTACAAGGATTAGGTTTTCATTAATTCAATTTTATTTTATTGATCCAACGTTTAGCATCATTAACATGATTACACTACATTAGTTTTATATTAACTGTTAAATCTTATACAATGCCTCATTAATAATATGACGAGTCAATGATTTAGGCATTAATAGTTCCATACGAGACCACTAATCAATTCACAATCTTGGTCTTGAAGTTAATACATATCATAACCAAAACCTTGTAATCAATCTTACAGAACATCATTTTATTTTTCAATAATATATCATGATCATAAATCAATTTTTCAATCAATCATATGGCACAATGAAACCATCTTACCAAATCAATTATCCTAGACATCAATCAATTGATGCCCTTAGCCCATTCACGAGTCACTAGTTCTAATATCCCATCATCAGTCACTAGTTTCTCCACATATATATTCCTGCATTTACACAACAACTGCATATATAATAAAATCACTTTATTAATCAAGAATTTGATACTTTATTCATAACACACAAATTTCACTTTGAGGCAACAACTATCACATTAAATCTTAGTTATACTATCATTAACCCGATAGTTAGTACACTGACGCCTCTAGCTCTAT
>Ga0325410_1007207_pt1 | contig 12169 bp, 6 predicted proteins | sample PopdelMetagenome_16_FD_206182 | JGI IMG/M metagenome (GOLD analysis project Ga0325410, IMG submission 206182) | Populus deltoides microbial communities from Bellville, Georgia, United States - Xylem-PdIQD-R3 | ecosystem: Host-associated > Plants > Phyllosphere > Stem > Wood/Secondary xylem... | reverse complement strand
ACTGCTAAGGTGGACAGTTGTTTGTGATAAAGGAATTATTTGATTTTGTAGGAATAAAATCTTAAAGTCTTAATTAATAAATTGGATTTTATCAATATAATAATTATTTACTAATAAAAAATAATTTGGATAGTCCTAATGTAAGAAAATATGAGATGTATTTTTTTATTTGAAGATACAGTATATTGTTTTTATATTTTTTTTTATTTTAAAACACTAATTAAATGTAATCCAGAGTTATTCAATAACAGTGTCTAATTTTAAATCATAAGTAGGTTTGTTTTTATTTTTATTTTTTGTTAAAAAAATCCTTTTTTACATGTTTTTAGTTGAATTTTTATGCATAAAATTTGGATTAAAATTACTATTAAATTAAATATCAATCTAGTGGGGGATGGAGAAAATAGCTAACAATAGTGGGGGATGGAGACAGGAGAGGAAAAGTCAAGGAAGTTAACAACACGGGAAGGTAATTAAGGCCTTAAGTGTCAATCTAGTGGGACATGGAAACAATATATAGTATTTGTTTTGGGGTTAAGTGTAAATATTTTTTTTCTTTTATTTGCCCATACTTTAGTATGTATACTGATATTAGATAGCGTTTAATTATTATATTAAAATAAAAAAAACTGTGATAATAAAAACAAATAGTATGTATTTTGTGTTTTAAAATAGAATAAATGTTTTCCAAACTATTTTTTGTATGAGTAAAATATTAAATCAATATTTCAAAATATTCTTCAATGTTTTAATATATTAATATAAAGAGTATAAAAGAAATCTAAAGAATTTAGTATATTTTTCAATTAAAATACAAGGAAAAAAAGAAAGGATACATGAATCATGGACCCACCCATGTGAGCAATTATTGAGCTGCGATAAAAAAGCTACCTAATCAAAACGGCTGCGATGTAATTTTGAAATCATCAATGGCCAGGATCATGGAATTTGATGATGACGCGTCTTTGGATGTGGGACCACATTAGGTAACCCAACACCCCGCTGGGCGCGTTTAACACGTGGCTTGCTGGTCGGCAAGATAAAAACATGATCTTACAATGACACCTTACAGATCCCGCCATGCCATCCAAAAGTGTGTCCTAATAATTAAATATATAAAAAATACATGTACTGTAAAAATTCATGTCTATCCAGATTCCACATCTTTTATTTTTTTTCCTTTTTATCATTTGATAACTCTTTTTTTTTTTTTTTAATTTTATCAATATATTTTTTATATTTGTCTTGCACATTAAAATAAATGATTTAATCCCGTCCAGATTATTTTACCTCTACAGTCTACACTTTAGGCACGGTTTATTCTTTCCGTCTAGAACTATATTTAAGTGTGTTTAATTTAAAAAATAATAATTTTTAATAATTTCAGTAAGGTTATATATGATAAAAGATTTTTCCATCGATAATTTTTAAAAGATTAGCAAGTTCACGAGGTGGTTTGATTAAATTTGTGTTTCATCGAGGTGGGCAAGAGAGTGGGTGTGGTGAATGAATTTGGTGAAGCATAAAAAAACTTGATTGGATTTGATTTTTCCTAGCGGATAATAATAGACGGAAATGTTACATGCCAAATAACTTTTTAATATTGAAATCAGTTTAGAATTTTTCTAGATGTTATGTGAAATAAATGGATAGAAAAATAGATTTTTTCTATAGTTTATTTTAAAAAAAAATCTCAAGCTACTTGGCTAGTAAAAAAACAATTTTATTGCATAATTTTTTTTAAATTAACGTGAGCGCTTACGCCAGCTTGTGTGTACTTCGACCAGTCACACAAGTTAATGACCATATAAGCCTTCAGTGACTCCGAGTTTTGTGAAATTCAAACTTGATAATTTCTAAGGAACAAATTTAGAATTTCATCAGCTAGGTCACATCCTTTTATTGCATAACTTTTTTTTATATTAAAGTGAGTGTCCGGGCTAGCTTTTAAGCTTTTCAACTAATTTTACGAGTTTTAAAATTAACAATTATATAAATTTTTAATAATTCTAAAATTTATAAGTCTCACTGATATAATCTTTAAAAAACAAATCCCATGTCACTGTAACATGCGGTAATCATAGTTGAAGTGTAAATAAAGCTGTAGCTTCCCGAAAAAATGAAAGATAATTGATTAAAAAAAAAACGACAAGTCGGGTAAGTACCGAGCCCTGCAAAGTTTGGTTGAGCCCTGAAGAAGATATTTTTCTCTTGAAAAATATTAATAATAACAATAAATACATCAATTAAAACAATTCTTTAAAATCATGACGTGTAGATAGAAGGAGAAAGAAACATAAAACTCTAAATATATTCAAACAATTAAATCCTGATAAGAATGTCGATAATACAATAAGAAGAATTTTTCTGGCCCTTGCTCAACCAAACTTTAAAAAATGATTTAAAAAATACAAAAAGAAGAATACAAGTGTCGCAAATATTTAAAAAATTAGATATATGATATTTTGTTTTTAAAAGAAAAATATCTGATTTAAAGAGTCGTCACCTAATATTATAATCACGCAAAATCTTAAATCATCAGAAAAGATTTTATGGTACAAAACTATTTATGTAAAAAGAAATATATTATTACCCGTTAAGTATTCTATTTAAGATGAACTGCAATATTGGTTTTGTTTTAAATCATTAAAAATTTATTGTATTATATTATAAATAGTCTGCTTATAATATTTTTGATTTTTGCTTCACTAAATATTCAAATGCAAATTCTTTCAACTCTATTGCTGATAAGTATTACATGAATAACACGTATAATATTCATAACCATGATGTTAGTAAATATATGAGTTTCAAAATTATTTTTAATTACAGTGTAGATATTCATATCTCTTATATTAATGAAGATTGATAGAATTTTTAATTTTAACATTGATGGATACAAATATTCATGATTTTGGCATCGAAAAAAAATTAATAAAAAATATTTCTATCGTTGAAAATTCTAATATATATATATATTATTGTCCAATGCCGTGGCTTGCACTTATCTTAAACATGGAAAGAACATTTTTTATTCAAAAAAAAAGTTAATGGTTTTGTTTTTTTATGAAATTTAGGTATGTTGGCCAATAATCCTTTCAATTCTGGCTAAAGTCCCATGAACTCTACAAACTCCTTATATAGTCCAAAAATATACATTTGAAATATTTTTGTATTATTTTTTTTATAGGAATGCAAAAAAAAAATGATAAAACATCCAAGAATTATTTTTGGTATAAAAAGGAAAAAAAGAAGTACTGAAAAAAAACCTAGGGGCATGGGATTTTATTAAGCTTGCCATTTTAAAATGAGAAGTGAAATAATAGGCTAACTAGCATCACATATATCAAAAGCCTCCCAGACAAAGAAACTTATTACAGCAAGCCTCTCAACGTTCAAAAAATGAAATATCAGCTAAATAAAACAAATACTCTGCTCATGAATTTAAACTTGATTAGAATTTAAAATTAAATTTTAAAATAGATAACTATAATTAATATATATTTTTTTAAAATAAAAATAAGGAGAGAGGAGGACATTATAGTTCAGATTTTTTCACAAGTTGAAAAATAATTCTTTCGATTAAAATTAACCCTCCATCATTTAATTTCAAATTTAACCTTCTTTTAAAAATTAAAATGAAAGTAAATAGAGTTAAAATCATATTATAACAATAAGTAATAAAAAAAATGGAGGCCACTAGTTAAAAAAAATCATATTATAATAGTTAATTCTGAAGGGTATATTTTAACTAGTCAGGCCCTAAGTTTATTCTCTAAAGATCACCAGTTAGAGTCTCACAAATCTCAAGATCATTAAAGACTACATGATAATTAACTTTAAAATCTGTAGGATATTTAAAAAATTATTTTAATAGATTTTTAATTTAAAAATACTTTACAGCACTTTACAAAATACACATTTAAACCCGATTAATTTTTTTTAATATCATTTAAATATATTTTTAATTAAAAACACATTATATTATTAAATATATACTTAAACCCTCATTTTAGTAAATTAAGTCGAGAACTTCAAGATATGAAATATAACCTGGAATGAAATTTTAATTGAATATGATAAAATATTATATTGATAAAACTTTTCAATATAATAAAAAAATAATTAACCTAATAAATCATAAATTAATTCAACAATCCAAATCCTTTTTCAAATCCCAAACCCGTTCTCTAATGGAATTTGACAGCTAGACTTCTCATCATCGGAACCAAAACTTTTTCCAAGAGGTAAAATTAAAGCTTAGAATGTTTCTGGGCAAATAAAATGCAGATAGATTATTATCAAGTTTAGCCCATTATAAAAGGAATCGAGGCCCATCATGCCTCCACTTGCATCATTGCTTCGCAACGGGGCTTTTCAGCTTCTTCTATGATTTTATCCCAGTTGCCGCAGCAGCGATTTCACAAAAATGAGAACCAAGTTAAGAATTTGGTGGCCAAATCAACTAGCTTCATCTGAACCAGCAATACCTTTGAATAAGAATAATCTCTTGCTCGGTTGGTTTGCTTCCTGTTCTTCTGTTTCTGTTGATGTTGTAGTGGCCTTTGCTTGCAACGAAGCTTCATTTTCTCACTCCAATTCTACGCTCCAGGTGAAAAAGAAATGATTTTTGTCTTTTTTCTCGGTATCTTTTTATGAAACACACGTTAAATTTTACTGGGTTTTGCTTCTTTTGTGTTTTCATTGTGGAACAATTTAAATAATGCCAGTATATCAACTTTTTGCCTAGGAAGTTATGGTTTAGGTTTGATTTTTTTTCCAGTCAATGTAGTATTGGAAGCTGTTTTAATCCTACTAAAAGGTTAGATTTTAGTGGCAGTGAAGTGGGTTATGCGAAAGAAATTTAATTGGGTTGTTATTTATCTAAACAGGAGATTCTCCGCGGCGTAAATGGGAAAATGCCTGTGTTTTTACAGGAGAGAGCGGCCTTTTCGCTTTTGGGTCAGTGTGTTTTGTATGGAAGAGGTAATGGGAAAATGTGGAGGGATGGAATGGAAGGTGGTGATTGGAGGAATTCATTTACTGATGGTTTTGATTCGGTGATGAATAGCCGGGATCTGTCCGATGGAAAGGATGGAGGGAGTAGTTGTGGGTGCAATGAACTTGATGGGTCGCATGAACAATGCAGGAAAGAGTGTATTGAAAACGGGCTTTGGATTCGGTTGGTGTATGATTCTTGTGAAGGATATGGTAAAGACGTTCACCGGGTTCCAAAACTGCATCACTTGCATTGGAATGGGCAGATAGTTTCTCATTGCAATGTTCACGTATGTAAGTCATGCTTACTTCTACTACGCGACATTCTGTTTTCGTCTGTAGTTGGTAGTTATGGTAATTGTCTCTTGTTTCTTATTGTTTGACCAAATTTAGGTTGTCGTTTATGAAATTCCTGTATATGGGGTGCACCATTTCTCACTGAATCTTTGGAATTCTTCCAAGCCAGTGAAAGATCCTGTCAAGAAACCCAAGTGGGTTAATGAACTTGAGAAAAATCAGCCTCTATTGGACTTGGTAATCTAGTTCCCAGATTCATTTTGTGAAAATGGTTCATTTGTGTGCTTCTTAAGTTGATTTCCATGTTTCATGAACAGGATACAGTCATTCTGGCTATCAACAGTGTTGCAGCTGCTAAATTAGCTCTTGAGACACGTGTAGGCTTTAAGAGATCTGTTTGTGGGTTTTTCATCATCATCAGCAGGTACTGTCTAGCAAACTTTGTTGCCCACCACCTCCCGCTCTGGTTGCATTTTTTTTATGGAGTTTGCCGTGTCTTTTCAGGTCTATTGCTTTCATGTGGCAAGTATTGGCCATTTTTGTGGCAACAATTTCCACTCTATTCTACATTGTTCTCCAGTTATTCCATAATTTTTCAAGTTTTGGATCAAAAACACAGATATACACTGCATCAGCGAGGGTGTTCTGCACTACATGGACACAAATTCAAATCCGCTGTTGTCAGATTTTGTACTGGCCCATCGTTCTTCAAGATAATGGCCTTAGGTGATGGCAGAGTTCTTTACTCATATTAAGTTTCAAATGCCATGACTCATAAGATTTTACCATTTTGTGAAATGGAATATGGTGTGACATTTTTTAGTTTAATACCAATTTTATCAATCAATATAGAATTGTAAGAATTATTTGCTTCTTTAATGGGAAATAAAAGTTGGATCTTCCTCCTCATGGCCTGATTTCATACACTCTTGAGTTGTCCTCTGCTTGACTTGCTTGTGGAATTTTAATGAACAAGTAACCTGTTGAACCTGCATGTAAAGTTTCTTTTCGAAACCGGGGCCGCAATTGATGATCTTTACATCCGATATTCTGAACCTCCTGTTGTCATGAGTTTTTGGAACAAGTTTTATTATTCATTCCTCATCATTCTGATTTTTTTTTTAATTTTACTCTGAAGGTCACAGTCATGCGTGGAATATAAGGAGAATGCTGCATTACATAGGAATTCTATGTGGTCAAGTTTAGCTGTTGATCTTCTTTTGGGAAATTTGATGGGCTTGGCACTCTTAGTTCATGCTGAATCTGTTTGCCAATGGATTTTGACCTTTGCCAATGTCATTACCAATGAGTTATTGCGCTCAGGTTCTGTGTGGTTGATGGGAGTGCCAGCAGGTTTCAAGTTGAATACAGAACTGGCAGGAGTTCTTGGCATGATTTCTCTTAATGCAATACAAATTTGGTCCACCCTTTGGATCTTTATTGGTTTTCTCTTCATTTATTTCATCAAAGGACTTGCTCTACTGGGGATTCTTTTTGGGGCAACTATTCCTGCTGCTTTGATCATAGATATGGTTTCCATAGCAACATTGCACGTGTCAACTCTTCATTGGGCAATCTCACTTTTGTATTCCTGGCAAATTCAGGCTTTAGCAGCTCTGTGGCGTCTTTTCAGGTAAAACTTGACCATCCCCTGAAGATTCTATCTGCAATTGTCAACCAAAAGTAGTTTCTGTTAAATAAACCATTGTCTGTTTTCTGTAATTTGTGATGGCGCAACTTATGGGGCATGTCATGTGGTCGATAGCGAAGGTGCTCTGCATCCTTGATCTCCACATTCTCATGCGTGCACATTCCCAGATGCAAGCAATTGATGTCTTTGTTATATATGTGATGTTACTGACCTTGGGTTTCAATGAAAGGCCGTTGATTAGCTTCCAATGCAAGAAAGATTCCAAGTTACATGTAACAAGAGTAGTAAATTTGAGATTGGTTAGTGGATGCTATATTTGATTGAAATAGATCATTCTAGATAACCTTGTTATGGTCCAATACTCTTTGCAACGGAACTGAGAAGGAAAATCTCGTTTATTTATCTGTGTATTTAGATACTTTAATCAGTGGACTCTCAATGTAATTGATAATATGTCTATGGTTGTGCTGTTTCTTTGATTCATGTTGCTCACAGAGTTCCTCTAACTGTTGACAGGGGTCGAAAGTGGAATCCTTTGCGTCAGAGATTAGATAGCTATGACTACACTGTGAAGCAACATATTGTGGGTTCCCTTCTGTTCACTCCACTTCTCCTTCTGTTACCAACAACTTCTGTTTTCTACATGTTCTTCACCATTTTGAGCACAACCATTGCTCTTACTTGTATATTGATTGAAGTCACAATATCCATGATTCATAGCACACCATATATTAAAATTTTCCTTTGGTTGATGAGACGGAGAAGATTTCCCTCTGGGATTTGGTTTGAAATTGCATCTTGTCAGAATGATTCTCTGGAGTTTGCATGTCATGACAAAGTATGTTCTTCCTCCAAGAAGTCTTATCGAAACAACGACAGAGGCAAAGACAGATCCAGCATTATGGTCTCATTTCTCCACAGCAACTTTTTGAGTATAGGTGAGTCAGTCTATTTTTCGTTCAATTGTTTTTACTATCACCTAATGCATGGTAGCAGCAGGGATGTCTTTGCATTTCCGGTTGTGGTAGGAGTAGATTGGCATGCTGAATATTTTGGGCTTATTTTGAGAGATGCGTGGTCATTCTATTCAAGACAGAGTTGCTCTCTCAGTAGTTAGTACTCTGTATGAGCTGTCTAGTAGCTGAACCAAGTTGGGGAAGTGGAAATCAGTAAATAAGTCAGCAAGGGTGTAATCTGCAATGACATGACCATGAATTTAGAACGTTATTCCTAATTCAGGCATGGATTTCTCCCAAGTACATCATTTAACCTAAGATATTCCTGGAAAATTAGGTAACCATGTGAATTTCAATCACCATTCACTTCATTTTAGGTATCATGTACTCTTTTCCTCTCAGTTCTTTTCTTCCCACTTTTGAATATGCCTCATTGTTTCTTCGCTTGCCAACAAATTCAGGTATTAATCTCCAGTTGAAGGGGGTGAACCTACAGATCTTAACATTTTACAAACTTGGTCATAAGTTTCAAGTAGAAACTACTTAACAAAAAAAATCCTCAGATGAAAATACATTCACCTGGCACTTTAATTCTTGGTGCCTTTGTTATGATTTATATTGGGCCAACTGTAATGAGAAAAATGTTGCAGGACAAGTAGTTTTGCCTCACTATAGAAAGGTTTTCTCTGGAGTTTCTGATATTGCCATTACATCAGCTCATGGAGCTCTTACTGGTAAAAGGTGAGTTACTTTCTTGTGAATATTCATATTCATATCCATCTCATCTCTCAGGTTTCTAATAGCTGGCATTCTGTCTGCTTATGTCAATCTACTTGTAGACTTTATTCTCTCATCTCCTCGCATTTCCATTTGTTTCACAGAACCGTATCTACTTTGGGGACCTGCCTGCCTTCAACAATGCCATGGTTGTCTATCCCGGCAAGAGAGTATTGGTGCCTCTGCCGCAATTCAGTTCTTGCATGCATGGAAGAACGTGATTGCAATGAATGTCAATGATTTGTTTTACCTAATTTGAGTCTCAGAATCCTGCATCGTTTCCTTGCCTTTTTTTCCCCTGTGGTGTGGAAAAGTTGTGCGGATAGCCTTTCTCATCCTAATGTGCATTCTGTGAGGGAAAGGATAGATGTGTTCTATTAGATGAAAAAAAGAAAGAAAGAAGAAGATTAAGATTATCAATGAATGTGTTGCATTCTTGTCCTACTCCCAACCACAGAAACATTCTACAGCAGCAAGAACTTATCTTGGTTAGCGATGGATAAAACCCTGTAATTAATTGACTAAACCGCATGCATCAACGACATCAACGGCCAGGATAATTATCAAGATAGTAATCTCTGATTGTTTAATCTTACTGGTAAAAAGCATAGTTAGGAGCCAGTCTAACCCGACAAGTTGACTCGGTGATTCATCAACCCGAGGCCTAATTAGGTCCTACCTCAGGCAAGAGGAGTAAAGGGATACGAATTTCTCAACAATTATTGAAGCCATGATGCTACCCCATACATGCCACTGAACACTGGCCACACGTGCATGTTAGCACCAAGTACGTAGTGTCCACTTTGGAAGCAAACAAGCAGCAAAGATCACGAGAGAACACTAACATAACCAACAGATAAAATACCTAACCTAAATGGCCTGGATGGGCGGCCAAGACAGAATCTCTCACTGTCTTACATTTCCAAGATTACAAAAAGAAGAGTATAACAAACAAACTTAGTCACGGGAAAAAGGATAGACTAATACCAGAAACGTCTCTTACACTGTCTTTGCCTTCCCATGAAGACAGTAGACAGACGTGTGTATGGTATCTGCAAGTTCTTCAATCACTGTCATATCTGTTGCATGACTTGTTTATGCTGGGAATTCGATGGCCCCTTTCGCGAAACTTGGTATATTCTTACATGTGAATGCACATGCAAGCAAGGTAGAGTCCTATATCCCAATCATATTAGCACTTCTCACATGGATATAGAATCATAAGAAGATTTGGGAATGAATTCTCTCTCCTGCTAGATAAACAAGTGAGCAGGTAGCTCATTTGTCAATACTTAAGTGGTGGTAAAGAGTTAACTAGAAAAAAATAATAAAATAGATTCGAATTTTATCACTTGTATTTTTCAAATCATATATAAATATATGATCAGTTAGAAATCTCGAGTTGATAAATTTTTTCCCGTGATTTGGAGTTGCTATTTATACTCTTAACACTCACTAGATACTTTCATATTATTCTAAAAGAAAAATAGAAAATAACCACAGGATTTCACGACAGGTACTAATCCAATATATGAAGAAATCTTTCTCTGTTTTTCTCATCTATTGCCATGATCTCAAGTAGATGATTAGAGGGTAAACAAATTCAGAACTGGACTTGAAAATTAAACTATATGAACTTTTCTAAGGTTATAAGAATACTAATCAACTTATAAACTATATTAATTTTGTTACATTTCTTGTATTTTTCTGAATTCTGGAATCTTAACCTGCTGTGTCATGTAGCACTTTTCCATGCGTACAAGGCAGCACTAAAGTTTTGCTCAGAGAATTGATTTATGGTCATCTAACTGCCTCTAAATACCCTTGAATCCATCCGTTCCTAGACAACAACTCATTCCCATTAAACTGAAACCTCTCTCTCTCTCTCTCTGCTCTCGAGTGTGGTTACAGTAGCTCTCTCTGCTTACAACAAGATGTCGAGGAAGCCAAGCATTAATGTGATCCTCTCCCTTGTTTTGCTGCTTCTTTTGATAGTAGAGAATTATGTAAGCTCTCTCATTTCTATCTCATGTCCTCTATTTCTTCATCACTGGGCGCAAGATGGCAACAGCATTTCTATCTCATATATCTTCTTGTGACTAAATCATGCAAACCTTGCTGACCTTTTCAGGCCAACATCACAGAGGCTCCCACTCCTCAGCCCCAACCAAATACAAATAGCACCCTTCCATCGGTTAGATTTCTACAATTAATAATTTCAAATGCTATTTGTTTATCAACTTAATTGGCCAAATTGTGTGATTAATTTTCTTAATCATGAGCTAATAATCTAAACTTCTCGATTTCTTGGATAATTCTAGTATGGCACCACTCAAGGGAGCCTTAATCCTCAAGGTAATCAAGGTTCTATTGCTGAATGATCTCCACAGATTGAATAATAAAAAAAAAACTACGCATTTCAAACCAGGTAACATAAAATGCTGTGTTGGCTCACTTGCAGAGTGCGGACCTCGTTGCACTGGTAGATGCTCCAAGACAGCCTTCAAGAAGCCATGCATGTTCTTCTGCCAAAAGTGCTGTGCCAAGTGCTTGTGTGTGCCTGCTGGAACTTATGGGAACAAGCAATCTTGTCCCTGCTACAACAACTGGAAGACCAAGAGGGGAGGCCCCAAGTGCCCTTGAAGACCTCATCGATTATCTCTCTCCCTTTTCTACCTCAATGTAGCTTCCTCTGTTCATTTATATTGTTCCAACCGGGTTTCAACAAAAATAGCAATAAATCTCTCACCCATTAAAAATGTTTAACCCAAAATTTATATAGTTTTATTTTTTTTCCAACTTGATATCATTTTTTTTATCTACTGAAATTGATTTTTTTTAAAATAAAATAAAAAAGCAATAACTTTTTTCACAAATATATAACATGTTTTGTTTTTCTTGATGGAAATCTAATATAATCTCTTAAATAGTGTAGATTCTTGAAAGAAATATTGTTGTATCACTTGATTTCATAATTTTACTAAAACAATTTAATAAAAATCCAAATAATACACAATTCAACTGATCTTATACTATTATAAAATCTTGAACACCTTTGAATGTGGATTCATCTGGTTTAAAATATAGTTTTCTTATTTATTTTTTTTGCTTTTACATCGGTCACTGAGTTGTCAACATAGATAAATTATTTTTATTAAAATTATATAGTTTCATCTTTTTTTAAAAAAGGTTTTTGATGTTGACCCAGTTATTCTATATTAAATTTAATTGGATAAATCATATTATTAAAAACTTAATTGAAATAACTCGTCAAGTCCGACCGACTTCAAGAAGTTCTGCTTTTTTTTTTTTTTCCCGTATGAGATGATCGATAATAAACTAATACTACAGCATACGCAGGTAGTCATGCGGGAAGAAGCATAAGAAAATGCAGGCCATTCAATCTCTTAAGCCAAATCTGATGACGGAGGCCTAGGGGCTTCTAGGAAGGAATTTAAAAATTAATGATAAAGTTTAACGATTTAAGTTT
>Ga0325410_1007206_pt1 | contig 12173 bp, 6 predicted proteins | sample PopdelMetagenome_16_FD_206182 | JGI IMG/M metagenome (GOLD analysis project Ga0325410, IMG submission 206182) | Populus deltoides microbial communities from Bellville, Georgia, United States - Xylem-PdIQD-R3 | ecosystem: Host-associated > Plants > Phyllosphere > Stem > Wood/Secondary xylem... | reverse complement strand
TAAATGAAAAAAATAAGATGAAAGAATACAGTGGAAATTAGTTTTCAATTTCATCAATTAAAAATGGGCAGTACAGATAAAGATTCTAAGGACCAGCTAAGGCCGAAAGTGAATTGTTAACCCATGCAAAAATTAAACCCAATTAAAAGCCGATCAAGAACAGAAAACACTAAAGAGAAATGTTTGGTATTGTATATTGATTATTTTATAAAAAAAATTTATTTAGAAATATATTAAGATAATATTTTTTCAAAAAATATTATTAATATCAAAATGATTTTAAAATTAATTTAAAAAAAATTAAAAATTTTAAAAATACAATTTAATCGCAAAAACAAATATTACCTTAGTATCACCGGCCAGCTTTTATATTTTCTTTTGATTTTAGAGGAAACAGAACAGTTCTTGAACTGTACAATGACAGGTGATCTTTTCACTCCTAATTCTCTATCATATTGTTTTAGGATCTTAACACATGCAGTACTTGTTTTAAGTAGAGATATTTTCATCATCTTGAAAATGAAATTATCTATCAGAATAATTAAAAATTATTATATATACAAACGTACCGAGAGTCGTGTACTCCTCCTCCATTGATCTCACAAGAACACGATACTTGTCTCGAAAATAATTCATGTGTCTCGTCTTCATATGAGAAGAAGGGATACGACTTTAAACGTACGTACTGAATAATTATAATTCCTGGAATGGTAAATTAGATAAAAATGATCTAGGGATGGAGCCAAGTTGAAAATAATTAAATTTTATAAAAATAAATTGAAAACTAATCTAAAATACGATGACAAGTTGAATTAATTACTCGGAAAGTACTGAAACAAACTTTTAATTTGCAGACATCGTCGTAGCGTCTGCAATCATCCTGCGCATCTGGCACTTGTTTTTTTATAATTTAGAGAGGTTGATGGAAATGCTGACTTTTTATACATACACAGCTTAAATACTGGTATAATTTTTCATGGAAGGAGATAGGAAACATGACGTGGAAATCTGCCATCTTCGCTCTTCCATTCCCTAGCTGAATGATTTAAAACGAAACGGCTTTACAGTTATTTTTAAAGTATTTTTTATTTAAAAATATATTAAAATAATATTTTTATTTTTTAAAAATTATTTTTAATATCAATACATCAAAATATATAAAAATACTAAAAAATTTTAAAACTTTTAAAATAATTGTGTAACTAAAACTCAAATAAGCATCAAATAAGCATGGGCTTGTATATATATATATATATATATATATAGAAGAGATGTTTTGTCGGGCTTGAGAGTACAAGAACATATTTAATATTAGATAACAATGGTCGATGAAAGTGAAGTCCATCAATCACGGGCATCGCAAAATTAGTTAAGAGTAGTTAGGGTACCCAACCTATCAAACTTGATTGGATGGTTGATCGAACTCGGGGAGGAACTTTTACTAGTCGGGTGTGATTAGTTAGTTTTCTGACATGATAGAACATTCTATCAACGAGGTAACGAACATCGTGTCTCGGGTGCAGTGACTCTTTCACTTGGAATTACAAAAACTTTTATATTTTGTAGATTTTATGATTTTTGCCAAGTAAAAAAAAAAAAAGCTGTTCATTCACTATGCAATTTTGCTAGATTTTTTATTTTTATTTTGATCCATTATTATGACATGGTTTTGTTTTCTATTAAAATTGTTTTTGTTTAAGCTATTCTAATTAAAAAAAAAATATATCTCTACTAGGAAAAATCTAACTTGGCAAAAATCTAAAGTTAGATGAATCTTAGCTCTAAAAAATCTAAAATTAGATGATAAAATCATGAAAAAAAATAAAATCTAAATAAAAAGATATTCTAGTCAACAAGAGGATAACAATGATTTTCCTCTTGATTGATTCTTGTTGAAACATGAATAACCAATTGTGTATATTAATATTGTTGTGGAAAGATATTTATAACTTTATATATATATATATATATATATATAATTATATGGTAGTTAAAACAAGTATTTTTAAAAATTAAAATAATTTAAATTATAAAAAATATATATATCTTTTAGTCAAAATTTCATTTTTTATCAAGAAATTTTTTCAATAACATGTATTTTTTCTACAAGTAGCATGATTGTTATAAATAGTGATTAGCATGTTAAACTTAAATGGTGAATAATGGGATTGAAAAAAACTTGAATTAGTCAAGTTAAATCTTAGATTTTTACGTGTTATTATTATATATTTTTTTTCAATCTCATTATTCACCATTTAAGTTTACTGGAGATTAAGTTTCATATTTTTTTTTATTTTTTATGAAGTTATTCTAGTCTCATGACTTGAGTTAAGGGATTGACATGTTAAACCAAATTAACTCGAGTTTTTTTTTTCAATTTCATCATTAAATGTTGAATTGATTAGGAATTGAGCTTCATAATTTATTTTAATTTGTTTTTTATTAGGTCATCTCAGTCTCATGATCAAGTTTTGACATGTTAATCTGAAATGACTCTTTTTTTTTTTGTTCAATATCATTCTTTAAAATTTAGTTGACTGATAATTAAACTTCAACATGATTTTTTATTTGTTTTGTACGAGATTATCATGGTATCATGATCCAGGATATGAATTTTACATGTTAATATGAGTTGACTCGGGTTGATACAATATATTATCATCTCAGTATTTTTTAAAAAGATAGTCTTATTTTTTTTAGTAAAGTTATGTTTTTTTTTCCTGGATGTCCAGATTGCTTTGAAATTTGTTAAGTTAACCGGGTCAAATCAAATTAACCTCTACTTGATTTTATTTTTTTTATAAAACATATTAATAATACCCTATATATTTTTTATTTTTTTAAAAAAATAACTCGGGATAAATAATCTAATGGTAGTAAAACTTCTCATGCCACATTCAATGTTATCACACGACTAGCAGTTGGCCTGATACGTGCACAATTTAATTGCCAAGAAAGGCATAATAAAGAAGTTTTGATAGCTATATATATAAACAAACCGAAAAAAATATTGAGAAAGCCCTAAAACTGAAAATCACCTCGTAAATAACGAAAATGCAAGAAGAAGAAGAAGAAGGAAGAGGAAGAAAAACACCGTTCAATCAAATACAAAGATTCCAAAATCTTTCGGAATCCAAGCGTCGTAGCGTACTTGTTATATATTGAACGTTATTATCGTTGAAGCCGCGCGCATATTTCCGCAACCCTAACATCCTGAAACAACAGATGTCTAGCGCGTTAATTCAGTAAGCCCCAAACCAAAAGCTTCTTTCCTTTTCAACAGGCTCTCAACTTAATGCTTTAAAATCTGTTTACAAGTGTTGGTTATAGTTGTTTTTTAAAATATATTAAAATAATATTTTTTAAAAAATTATTGATGATATTAATACATTAACTAATCTAAAAATATCTAAAAAATTTTTAAATTTTTTAACATAAAAACAAAGAGAATACCTTACTCAGAATTAACCCAAACAAACTCTACACACAAAGAATACCTTACGCATAATTAACCCAAACAAACTCCAACACTCTCTCTCACTCTGTTTTGTCGAGAAGTTGCTTCGACTTGACAACTTCAACGAAGTCTCCGAAAGAAATTTCCCACAGCAGCTCACTTTTCTCTTTCTGACAGCGTATCGTCATCTCGTTCAACGGAAAATATGACCTCAGTCGTTCAGGTAATTAGCTTGTCTAGTTAATCTCTCTTTATTTTGTTCTAATCTGGATTTAAAATTTGTTAATTACAGATGTTCTTTTTCCATTTGTTTTTTTTTTGCTCAATCAAGGGATTCACTAAGTCGCTTGCGATGACAGTGCTATCGGAGATCGGCGATAAGACTTTTTTCGCTGCCGCGGTTTAGTTTTTTTACTCTCTAAAGAATTTGGTTTATGTTTAATTTAGTTGATTTATTGCTTAAATTAATTTTGGAACTGGATTTTGTTGAAGGATGTAAATTACTAAAAGATTTTTTTTTCCCTTATGGTCAAATGATAATTGAGAGAGAGAGAGAGGAATTGATTAGTTTATGGCAAAGTTTTATGAGTTGAATTTCATAATGCGTGGAAAGTGTCAAAAAAAAAGGCGAAGAATAGATACGACAATTTTAAACTTTATGAATATGATTATGATGCAACTCAAGAGGGAAACAGGATTTTAAACTTAACAAAGCGTTAAATTCTCTTATGGTTGATGGTTAGTGTTGCACACAGGGCCCTTAGGCAGGAATTAATTCTTGTTTTGTTGTTTAGATTATCATTACCATATCTTTCCCCTTCCTTTTTGGTATACTTGCTTTATGGGATTTGGTGGATATTGTTTTCTCCAGAAAATACCTGCCTGGGTGGGTTGTATGGCCATGTTGAATTTGCTGAGACTGTATTTGTAAGATGGAGTATTGGCAACTTATTTATGTTCGCTTCCGGTGACACTCTTCTGTTGAAAAACCGATCAATATTGCATCTTTTGTTTTCTTCATAAGTCTTGCCAATACCCTCTTACCTGCTTCTTCCTTGTCTCAGTTAAACTTGGTAACCTTTAGTAGCATTCAGCCATTGGGATGGTCTTTTTGCAGTTATGGTCATGGAATTTTGGAAAAGACAAAAAATGATGATGGTAGTAAAGAATTTTTTAAAATAATTAATGATTATGTGATCAGCTAACAAATGTCCATACAAATCGTGGATAAAAGCTTGCCTTTGCAACTGGTCATGATTGTGCTCTTTCGGGAGATCAAATATTAAAATGCATGCATAATGGTACCAAAAGTAACAATCAATGTTAAATCAAATCCACTAGTTAGTTACACCATTTCAAGAATGACTTGCTGTATTTATGTAAAAGCAGGAGTTTGAAAACTGAGGATCTTTGGTAAATTTCTGGCATTATGAATTCGGAAAATCAATCCATTTAATGGCCTTTCTATGTGCAATTAGAGTTCTCCAAAGCTTATATATTGAACCGAGTGAGCATAGGAGAAGGGAAAAAAAGGAGTGCAATTTACAGCCAAATATCGAACATACTGCCTTCACTTTTAGTCATGGAAGGAAATTGTGATAAGAGACGGAGGGAAAAGAATTCAAAATCTCATGTAATTTTTCTCTGTGAGACATTCATCAGTGAAGTGACCAATAATGGTGCTTTTTAAGTTTTTCTTAACTTCCTTAAGGATTTCATAGTTTCTATTTGAAATTGTTTTGCTTTTATGCTGTTTAGATTAATTAATATATAGAATCAGGCATCATCTGTTCTATATGCTTTCTCCAGAAAACCGTTTTGCATGGTCTTCTGATTAAAACTTGGAATTTCTACTACAATCCCCCTATAATTATTTATTCAGAATTCTCCTATTTTCTACATGTGCTTGCCTGACTCTGCTTCTTGTTTCAAGATCTTGGCCATGCGTCACCCAAGAAGACTTGTTTTGTCAGGTTGCCTAGCGGCTTTGATAGTAAGTGTTTTCTTGTGTTTTTGGTGCATGACTGTAGATTTGACAAAATTCCCCTTTCTGAGCGCCAAATTGTTAATTATAATATTTGCTGATTTCTAGGTTATGACTATCCTTTCTGCTGCTCTTGGCTGGGCTGCTCCAAATCTTGTAAGCGGTCTATTGGAGGCCTATATAGTTTTGCGTGTCAGTAAATTTTGTGATTCTGCCAGGCTGCCTTTTTTGATGTTATGGTGGCGTTATTACATTTCTAGTAGATGCAATAGAACTTATTCGAGTAATTGATAGATTTTGCATTCTTAATCTCTTCCTTGGGACACATTTTCTTGATAGTGTGCAAGGAAAGCCTATGTATATAGCACTGTTGTAAGCTGTAGTTTTGTATAGTCAGCCCCCTTGGCAACCTTTCGTTATGTTACTCAGTAAGTCCATATAAAGCACCCGTGAACAACAATAGCTTGTTGACACCCCCCCTCTACCGATCTCTCTTCTCTAGTCATCTACCCATTTTGCAGTATTTGCTTAAAGTGCATGTATCTATCAAAGTTGTTAAGCAAAACTGTCTTGTTACTTCCTTTTACTTTTGTCAATCAAGTTTTCTTCATTGTTTACCCATCTAGATCTCTCGTGCGTGGACTCATCACATAACAACAATATTGTTTTTTGGATTTGGGCTTTGGTCCTTGTGGGATGGATTTAATGACAAAGGGTATTGTTCCTGATCTTCTTTCTTTGTTAGCTGTCCTTTGCACTCTTCTCCTGGCATGACAGTTTGTTCTCATTGGAGTTTATTTCTGTTTTATCAAACAGGGAGGCTGAAGAATTGGCAGAAGTTGAAGCAAAATTGGTTTGTATCTTCCCTGTAATAACATTTACATTCAAGTGGAATCATAGTTCACATTGCCTTTATTTTATCATTAGGATGCTGATTGGAAAGCTAACACAGGAACGGCCAAAGCTGGTAGCAAGGTATAATAACCGCTGGATTTTCTGGAAATGTAACACTTTCTGCCTGCTTATTTGATCACGAAAGCATTTATTCTTCTGCATTAATCTTTCCCATTCTTCTCCTATGTTGGGTTTAATCTTCTCTTTTTTGGGTTGCCTCACTTTGAGAAGAATTTAGTCAAACAATCATTATACTTCTTTCCTCAAAAAATAAACAGAAAAATATGCAGGCAGTAAGAGAATATAAGCCATTTCCTGCGTTAGGTATCTTATTTTACAAAAGCGGATTGGATTTATGTATATTTAGCCGGTGGATGTTTTATAACTTTTTTTCTCTAATTAATAGGAGTAATTGTCCATTGTGTGGCATCTCTAAACATGGACCATAGAGCTGCTTATATCCAAATTTCAAAGAATAGGTTAGCCAGGGCCAGGTTCTGTGCGCTCAGTTATTTTTACAAGAATGTAGTGTGTCTAATGTACACATGCATTAACATTCAAATACTTGGATTTGTCATAGATGGATTCATTAACTGGACTTTTCCTGTATTTCTCGAGAAAAAACGCGATTATGGTTAAATTGGTTGTGCAAATGAGCAATCTAGTCTCATATTTGAATACCCTTAACTGTGTTTCCTAAATACGCTATGCTTGGTGGTTTTTATAGTTTAACTGTTTTATTCTTCCAGGACAGTGACGAATTGAAAAAGCAGAGGCGGACATTTCTTTCACAGTTCTTCTCACCTATACTCTTGAAAGTAATGCTTCTATATATTATATATATATGTTGAAGTATTAGATTTGGAACTCTGCATTAATAATGTTGGTCCAGGAAAAAAACCCTGATTTGACCTTGAGGCTGACCAGTTTTATCATGCGTGTTCTGCAGGCATTTTCCATTACATTCTTTGGTGAATGGGGTGACAAGAGCCAGGTAAGGGTCACCTCTAGGACTCACACGGCCTATTAATTTATCCTCGTGGTGATGGCCTTATTTTGCACTATGTATGATTGCCATTTCAGATAGCCACCATTGGCTTGGCTGCTGATGAGAACCCGTTTGGTGTTGTTATAGGTGGAATTGTGTAAGTTATAGTGTTTTCTCCATGCATTCATTTGAGTCATGCTATGTTTTGTTTTCTTTGTTTGAACTTACTATATGTATCGCCATGTTTATTGTGTTTGATTGCTTTTCCTTTTCTTCAGAGGGCAAGCACTGTGTACTACTGCCGCTGTCATTGGTGGAAAGAGCTTGGCATCTCAAATATCTGAGAAAATAGTAATTAAAGCTCCTTGCATTTTTCTTCATGACATATTTGGAATGTTGTTTCTACATTATGTAAGCCAATAAATCTTTGATGTCAATGTTGTACCTTTTTTGTCATTCAGGTTGCGTTGTCAGGTGGAGTTCTTTTTATTGTTTTTGGAATCCAATCCTTCCTTTCAACGGTTGAGTAGACCCGTCATCCAATCCTTCCTTTCTACGCATCTTTCACTGCCGGTTGAACCGTAATGATCGTACATTTGTAATTTGTATGTCTCATAATTTCTATTTAAATATATATATTAAAATATGATATGCTAATATATGATATGTTAATATGTCATTTTTCATCTTTCTTGTATACGGTTCTCGGAGCTCGGAGGAGGAGTTTCTCTGGTTTATCTATCTCAATAAAGTATATAATTGGTTCGAAAAATATCTTGAGATTCAGATGATTGTAGATGATATAACTAGTAAATACATTCCTCCTCATGTCAACATTTTTATTGTTTAGGAGGAATTAAGCTTATTTGTTTTTTATTACAAGTAGCTACAGGGTAGAATGCTTTCTACTGTGGGTTATCAACCCACCCTTAGTACCGAAATGGGTTCTTTACAAGAAAAAAACACACATACAATCATACTTAATTCAATGGAATTATTTGATCTTAAAAGGATCCTTTATAATTTCACACTTGAGGGGTTACTTCTTAGTTTTGTCCAGTCATTAATCACACGCTAACAGAGATGTGCAGGCCACTTGCTTGCTTGCGCATGCTCACTAATGCACACGCGCCATAATGAAGAAGACGGCAGAAAAACATAGATGCAAAAGTTGCCTTTCAGAACAGCATGCAAGAACTGGTTTATAAAAAAGATGGCTGTCATCAAATTGGTCGGATTTTTTTAGTAATTAACAAATGGAACTCTTGAGAACAATGGCTGCAAGCGGCTACACATGCATGGTACTGGTTAGGCGAGAAAGAGATTTGCATTTAAAATTGTGCTTATCAAGACTCTTAACACTGGTTCTGTTTGACTGTATGCATTCAGGGTGGTGGTTAGGTGTATTAGTGACTTGCATACATTAAGAAGGTGATCATTCTCCGAAGGACGCAGCAAGATATGGTTATTTACAAGAGCAATTGCTCAGCTCATAAATTTCCTGATTCAAAGAGCAGTAGCATGTTTGATTATCAAAACCAAGAGCGTGTTATATGCTATTTAAATGATATTCTGTTGGATCTTGATATATCTTAAATTGAATGAAGCATTCTGAGGCACGAAGTTGCCCTACACGCGGTTGATTTTATGCATGCAATTTGAAGGCTTCCTGTTGATTTGTGAAAGCAGATAATGTAGGGAATTTTTTTATACAACGAAGGATGATGATAACACAGCAAAGAGCCTGTAGTTCGTGCCGTAACTAGTAGTGAAATAATGCCATGGCGATTGGGGCTGCGGTTTTCTTCCAGAAATCCAGGGTGTTCACTGATCAGATTGATCTGGGATTTCAAGGTGCCTTGATCGAAAGGTTCAGCCACATCATTGCCATGATGGCTATATTAATAAAGACTCGAGTTAGATTTTTGTGTGGAAAAATAAAAAATAAAAAAGGGATCCAAAGAAGGTAACAGGTGATTCATTGTGACTGGTCGTTTGGTAACAATCAGGTTATCAAATGGAACGAGTCATTACATCTTGAAAATAAAACAGTACTGCTAGTTAAACATAGTTCGAGAAAATCAATGGTGAAAAGCTAGGGGAAATCTACGTTTAAGCACAATACCCTGTTTTAGAAGATGAGGAACAATCACGGATTATAATCCACGTAACAATTGCAGACTCGTCCCTTTTTTTTATTATTCAAAATTAGCAAATCCTGCCATTTGCATCTGACCATCGATGACCAAGACATAAAAACATTGGCACTGCTAGGTTATATACATCTTTTAACAGGAAAGCATAGTGATTTCATCAAAGACTGTCCTCAGCATCCACCACTTGCAGGTTCAATTGAACTCAGAAGTCCATTACCTCTCAGCTGCATGCAGTGCTCTTCAGCATCAGCCTGAGCGCAAATAATCACCACCGACAGGCCATTGTAGTGTGCTTCTTGCATTATATTAACAGCATTGTCAAGGGTCATCCCGGGGATAACTTTCATCAGAACTTGTACAACATATTCACGTTTATTGTAGTTGTCATTGTGCAACATCACTCGATAAGGTGGTGCCATTTTCTTTGATTTCCTGAAGAAAATTTAAAGAGCAACGATATCACCCAGGTAAATGACAGTAGAACGTTAGACGGTACAAAAAATAATTAAATCAACACCACTGTGTTCATTCAAGCGAAAAATGTTCAACAAAGAAATAACCCTGATTTATAATTAAACTTGGGATGATAAGAAGAAGAAAAAAGTTCTCCCTCCCAAATTCCGTCAATCTGAATCCGAACTACTATATGCTCATAAAAGGAAGCTAGAGTTGTTTGATTTAGATCTCATAAAATACAAAACAGGAAGAAAAGCGGTGCCGGCACGTACCTCAAATCAAACTCAGATTCGCGACCGGGGGTGCTTCTCTCGATAACCGGCTTCTCCAATAACCCTCCTCCTTTGCCTGAGCATGTTGTTGATATAGCCATGAGAATCCCACGGTTGGCATATGGTCCTCTACAAACAGAGTTCTTGTCTCCTAGTCAAGATTTTAACAAAACCATAAATACCGGTGACCAATTTTTACTTGCTAATGACACCCATGACTCAACTCATACTCCGCTCAGTTAAATGTGGTCTTTTTACACCATCATTTCTTCATCCCCACCAAAAATAAGAAATCGGAGTATCCTCTCCTCCATGATTAATCAAGCAAAACATACAGAAAGAGATAAAAAAAAACATCCAAAGCAACAAACTACAACCACGCGCAACTTAGCAGCTACAGCATGATGTTTGTTTGTGTGTAAATAAAAAAAAAAAAAGTAGACAAAAGTAATAACTGATGGTCGTTATAAAATTGAATCAGACAAGAGAATTTAGAGAAATAAATTTGCGTAAAATAATAATAATAATTAAGGGAAGAAAGAGCAATAAGCACCGGGTTTAGGGTTAAAGACGTGATTAGGTGAGAGAGCTATTCTCCCACAAATTGCAGTCTCCATTGTCGCCCCCTTCTCTCTCCCTTCCCGAACTGAGAAATCGACACTGTTTTCTTTTTTTTGCCCCTTTTCTTTTCTTTTAAAAAAAAAATTAGTGTAAGAGATTTTTTTTCGTTTTTGAAAAAAATGGAAACAAACTGGTGGTTGAGTTGGGTTGTGACTTGGACAGACAAAAGTCACAAAACAAAACATATCAGGAAAAAAATAATAATAATAATAATAAAAGAAAAATTACATACGGAAACAATAGCATGAAAACACGTCGTTTTGGCATCCTGATGACCGAAAGTTCTGGTACCAGTATGTCAATATCTAAAAAACAATATTCTTCTGATATTTATTTCCAGATATATGATTAGACAACATGTTTTAATAAGGGATTTTTTTTTACCGGCTTCTTTTCCATTTCTTCCAAGATTCGCGGTTTAAAGTATTTTTTTTCTTTTATGTTTTAATTGTTAGCATACCTTATGCAATCTCTATTGTGTAATATATATATATATACAAGAAAAGTTCCCTTTTTGGCATTTTTCCTCCAAGGCTATAATCTGTGAAGTTAAAACCACTTACAGCCTGAGCAAGCACCACACCAAGGGCTGAGAGGTAAAATTTCTTTGACATACGAGGGCTGGGGTCCGAAGCTGTTGTAGAGAGAGGGGTCCAAAGAGTACTAACAATTAAATTCGGAAGTGTTTGTGATCATCCGACGAGGCGTATATGAACTGCTATCAGTCAATTCACTTAACGATATGAAATAATAAGGAAGGTGAATAAACAAAACAGGAAATACGAGCTCCGAGTTAAGATCTTGTATAGCAATGATTACATTCTCTAATAGTAGAAATGACTGCAAAGTAACCTAAGAAAATGCAACGCCTCTAGCATTGAAAAGTATCTCTAGCGCAAGTGCGAAAGCTAAGCAAGTCTGACCACCAACATTATCAAGGAATTATTACAATATATTAATGCGCAGAGCATCTATGTGAGTGTTACAATCGTTCTCAATTACAAAGGTGCATTCTGCTCCCACAGAATCGTAGTTTTTATTATTGACTCATAAAGCCTCCTCCAGACATGTTTGCTGGCCCTTGTGAGGAAACTTGTCCTTGAGCAACTAATTGTGAACGACCTGGACCTTGAACATAAGTTTGACCCATTCCTGTTCCAACCATTTGCTGCTGCTGCTGCTGCTGCATTTGCTGAAGCTGCTGCTGCTGCATTTGCTGCTGCTGCTGCTGCATTTGCTGCTGCTGCTGCTGCTGCTGCAATTGCTGCTGCTGCTGCATTTGCTGCTGCTGCTGCTGCTGCTGCATTTGTGGAAGCTGCTGCTGTTGAAGCTGTGAGAGCTGCTG
>Ga0325410_1007203_pt1 | contig 12178 bp, 12 predicted proteins | sample PopdelMetagenome_16_FD_206182 | JGI IMG/M metagenome (GOLD analysis project Ga0325410, IMG submission 206182) | Populus deltoides microbial communities from Bellville, Georgia, United States - Xylem-PdIQD-R3 | ecosystem: Host-associated > Plants > Phyllosphere > Stem > Wood/Secondary xylem... | reverse complement strand
ATTTGCTTTAAAACCTGACACAAAAGATAAATAAGAAATATTAAAAATCTAAAGCCAAGTTAAGATTTTGAATGGGCATTTCTTCTCGAAGTGACAACTAAAGACATGGGTGCTTACTGGTTTTAAAGATTTGAGTGGCTGCTGTTTTATGTCTGTGGGGTGACACTGAAAGGGGGGTTTTGAGAGTTGTGGAGGGTAGTTTTTCATCATTTAAAGAGGAGAAGAAGATGTTGGTGGTTTTGAATAGAGCGGGTTTGGTTATGGAAGATGATAAGTTCAATTTCATGAAGCTGCAACAATTCTCCATGGCTGGCTTTGAGTTTGAGCACGGTGGAGAGAAGCCACGACTTGGAATTTTTTTCTCCGTAAGTGGATAATATTAATTGATATTTTTTGTGATAAGGTGAAAATATTTAATTTGGCAAAAATATTCTCGTTTTTTAAAAACTAATTCCCACCTTTTTTTTTTCTTCAAAAAATCATTCTTAGTTTCCTATATTTTAGGTTTTTTTTCTTTGTTGGAGCTATATTTTTGTTATTTGCTATGAAAACCCATATTGTATAAAACTTTTAATTTTGAATGATTTGGTGGTTGTATTTGATTCCTATAAAGAAGAGCCTAATTAAGAAAAAAAATCTTAACAAAAAAATTATAGAAATACTTGATGATTGAATACTTTCGAGATGGTGTAATTAATATTCACTTTGTTCATGGTTAATCACGAGATCCTTTTATTAGTAATTTAGAAGATGGATCGTGTTCTTGCCAATTAAAAATAGATTTCAGTAATTAAAACGAACTTGTAAGACCTTACTTTATTATTAAATATTAGAATTCTAAAAATGTTTAGATATAAATTAATAAGAAATATAAAGTATTAAAATTAAAAAAATAATTAAATTACATCAAAATTTATGGATTCTAATTAATATTTTTTAAATTATTATTTTCTGCTATTGTTGTAAAACCTTACTTTATTAATTATTTACATTATGAATTCATAAAAAATAGTTCTTGCGTTGCTTTTTACTCCACCGAACCGGAGAAATAGTGATGATATTAAAAAATAATCTATACAATTTTTATTTGTTTATGAATGTATTTATGATTTATATTTATGTCACATATAATATAATTGAAAAGAAATATTAAAATAACAAGGGTTCGTAATAATAATATAATGTGCGAGTCAAGATTTGTCGGTAATAATTATTCTTAAGAGTTATATATTTATCCTAACTAATTTGAAAGATAATTCAACTGCCCATAATGTTTACTTTAAGTCTACTTAAAAATATTTTATATGGTTTAAAAATTAAACTAATTAATTTTATTGTCAAGAATCAAAGCATGTTTATTTGATAAATATATATTCAATTTTTTTATTTAATAAATATAAGTTCGAAGTATAAAGGGGTGCTTTTAAAAAGGTGTGAAAAAGAGGTTTAACCTTGGTGAACGTGTAATTTAGACCGAGCATAAATAAATTATTTACAGTGTGAGAATTTCCCTTTCAATAAATAAAGGCTATTCGTCTTCTTTTCACTATAAATGGCTACTAGTTCAGATGGCGTAGACAAGAGGGAGTAAATAATGGAGGAGGAAGAGATTGTGATGGTAGATGACATTGATGCGAACCAATGGATACCTCCAACATGGTGTTTAGTTGCAAGGCTGGTTAGGGACCGTCCTTTTAATGCTCAAGCATTTACGTACGAACACAATATATCAAGAATGCATGTGTGGCGCCCGCCCTGGAGAAGCATATCAGTTGGAGAAGGATCTCTTTATCAAACCCAGCCTGCAACCTAAACACACCCTGCTCAAACTACCGCATGCTAAAAAGTAAAAACCCTGAGAAAAAAAGAGTCTTGTTTACTCTTCTAAAACTTGTAAGCGTCAACAGAGAACTGAAGGAAAATAGACAGATGGTGAGGGAGTTTTAACATGGGGGTGGTATTGGTGGGGCGAGTTTTAATATGGAGAAGCGTAAGGGTGAGTTGGTAGAGATAGCAGCGATGGGGATGGAGCCTTTCCGATAGAGAAACTAATGAGAGATGATATAATTATAACTGAAGTTGATTCATTCTAGTGGAAAAGAGGCGAAGGCTGTGGCACAGCCCCGCCTAGAGCTATGGTTCCGAACTGCGAGGGCCTGGTAACCTTCAAGCTTCAAGCAGTTAACAGATTACACGAGTTTATCCAGCTTGAAGCTCCCAGTCTAGTTTTCCTGATGGAAACTGGACTTAAAAAAAAAAATCATGAATTTCAGAAGGTTGATGAACGTATGGGGTTCAAAAATTGCTTAGTTGTAGATTGTGAGAGGGAAGGCAATAGGAGAAATGGGGGGTTGGCTTTACTATCTGTACACTACATTGATACTGATGTATTTCCAACTCCACTATTGCAGTTCATTCCCACATGCTTCTATTCTATTAGCAAAGGAAAAATTCTGCGAATCCAAAGACAGATTCAACCATACTCTCTGAATTGTTTATGAACAAGCTGGGTCACGCAGCCACGTCGCCTCAAAAAGAAAAGGGCGCTTCCTGCCATTTTCATTAGAGCCAATAATTTTTAGGTTCAAATGAATAAGACAATGTTCTGAAACAAAACGAGGAAGGTGTGTAAGAGAGGCACCAGGAAACAAATTCCTCCATTGGAAATTCACAACACATCTGATTATTTATCCATGTATAGTGGTCCCCAAAGAAACCAATATCTTGAAGACTACAATCATTCAAAGCTTGATTGAATGTTTACATGAGTGCAAAATCTCTTGGCAAACCACCCTGCTTCGCATGGGAGTAAAGAACTTCATTAAATTCACCAATACAACACCATCATTCTAAGGCTTCAAATCTCGTACTCAATTTCGACCAAGTAGCTCAAGTAACCTAGTTTTTAAACTGGTTGCTAAGATGATAGCTAATAGATTGAAATTAATTTTGCCGAAGATAATTCATGAAACTCAAAGCGCTTTTGTTCCTAGTCGGTTGATTACTGAAAATGCTATGATAGATTTTGAGTCTTTTCACAGAATGAGAAGGAGGAGAGGCCGTCAAGGATTTATGAGTCTGAAACTGGACATGTGTAAAGCATATGACAAGGTTGAATGGTCTTTTCTGCGGGGTATTATATTGAAGATGGGATTCAATCACAATTGGGTCGATCTAGTAATGCGATGTGTGACCACGGCTTCATACTCTATTCTGATTAATGGAATTCCAGGGGAGAATCTTAATCCTGAGAGAGGACTGAAGAAGGGGGCCCCGCTTTCTACATACCTCTTCCTACTATGTGCAGAATATGAGGATCATGAGAGAAAGATCTGCTCGACGGCTTGGGACATAATATGCAGAAACAAGTTAGGAGGAGGTTTGGGTTTTAGAAAGTTGATGTTGTTTCAATAAAGCTCTTTTATCTAAACAGGGTTGGAGGCTGCATGAGTTTCCTGATTCTTTGTTGGCTAGAATTCTTAAAGCAAGGTATTTTCCTCTGTCAAATTTTTGGCATGTTGGTTAGGGCTATAATCCTAGTTATACATGGCGTAGTGTAGTGGAGAGCCGTGAGCTTTTGGAACATGGAACCAGGTGGATGGTGGGGGGTGGAACGAGGATAAAAATCTGGAAAGACAAGTGGCTACTGCAACATCATGGTGTTCGAGTGTGGTCTCCAATAATGAATCCTGATGCAAATGCGACTGCACATCAGCTAAAGGATACTGATACTCGCTCATGGAATGTTGGACTCCTCAATTCCACTCTCTACCCCTTTGAAGTGGAACAGATCACATACATTCCTATTAGTTGGAAGCTTCCTGAGGATAAGTTGATATGGCATTATTCTAGGGATGGAAAATGGTGTCAGGAGTGGATACCAGGCGTGTACTTCCAGTGACGAGATGGAGAACGCAGAAAAGGACCGGTGGAAGACCTTTTAGAAACTCAGTATTCCTCCAAAGGTTATAAAATTTGTGTGGCGTGCTTATAAAGAAGCCCTACCTGCAAGATCAAACCTTGCTAAACGAGTGCAGATTGATCATGTATCCTGTGTCAGATGTGGCTGCGAGGATAATATACATGTGCTCAAGGATTGTGGTTGGACAAGAAGCATTTTGTTTTTGTCCCCTGTATCTCCACGTTGTGATGATATGCAAGTTTCCTCCTTTTAGGTCATGGGTAATAGGTCCACAGAAGTCAGTTGATAAGGATATATTAGAGCAATTCTGTGTTAATCGTATGGGCTTTGTGGAGGTCTAGAAATGAACTATTTTTCAACAATGTGGTAGGAGACTCCCATCTCCCCATCCCTAAATTTCCTTCTTGATTATCAGATGGAAAACTATAAACAGCCATCTAGTTCGATTATGGTGACTCATGGTATTCATATTCTCAAGACAGCTCCTACAGCAGGGAAAGTCAAAATCAACACAGATGCTGCTATCAAGAAGGAAGGAGTGGGGTTTGGTGTAATAGTGCGAAATGAACAAGTGATGGTCATGCTATCTGTTAACTTTGAATCCTCTATGCATGTCATGTTAAAAGTGAAGCCAATATGACATTACTGTTAAGAAAATAAAACATTATTTAACAGCTTAAGGTGTTGCCGGCTCAGCCTGTATGTTTTCCTAATTGCACCTCCAAACCCTAGTCTATTCGTTTTTCATGTTTTCAGCTCGGATTAATGCTGTGAAGGTAGTTGTATTGCATGTTGTTTGTATTTGTACGTGGTGTGGTACTTGCGGGAGCTCTGTGAGACATTTAGCTCGGAAAAATTGCATGTGCGAACGTAAAATGGGTAAAAATACAACAATGACATTGCCTGCTCTTCTTACACAGCCCGCATCCCAAGAGCAGTCTCAAATGAATTTTTGTAAATCAGCTCACCTATATTTGTGTTTACAGTAAGTTTCATCTCCATGTCCTGAAGGTAGAAATTCTTAAAAATTTATGAATCTGCATAGTCAATTGAGGAGCTCCCTTTGAAGAAGAAAGTCTGCTAGGCTTTGCAGACGAGAGCTTTAAGTTGTGCCACGCTCTAACTCGGAAGGCTTGGAATTATCTTACCCAGGAATGAACTATTGGGACTCATCAAACCTGTAAACACTCAAGAAAATCACCTCATCACAGACTCCTTTACAAAGGACCGCCCGCCAGAACTGTATGAACAATGATCAAAGCAAATGATCAATAGGCAGAAATATATAAATAGATGTGATCTGATTCTACTTTGATGACGGAAGAGGAGATGAATCTATTAGCTTAAATGACTGCTGACTCACGAGTATCGTAGGTTAATATTCATGAATCGACGGTTTTCTTTGCTTTGTGTTAGTGTTGCTGAGCCTTCAATGAGTTGATCTTGCTCCACATCTATTGGGTCGTAGAAGTATATCAAAGTCTGGAAAAGGAGAAAAAACAAAAAAACAAAAAATCAGCCAAAAAGCTCACCAGGACACGTACAGTCGCAACATGAAAGAAAACTTTTTGAAAAAAAAATCGACCTCCCATGATTTTTTCAACAATCCTCCCGAAATTGTGATCATATTTACCTCATTTAAATTTTGTAACTTAATGAATATGAAAACACCACTTCTGTTAATAAAACTTCAATAACACTTAATTCCACTGAAGATAGCTACTTTTAGTAATCACAAGGATAATATCATATTAGTGCACATTTCTTCTACTTTTTTCACCAAGTATACATACAGGATACTGTTTTTGGACTGAACAAGGGTTATGTTCATTGATCACTGGATGGAAAGTTCTTAACTGCCCAACATATGCCTCCCATGCAAATTCTCCATGTCAAAAAGAAAGATTCGGCAGATTCTATACCAATCAGTTTCTGTGTACATTTGCACATGAATTCAGCCATAAACAGTGATTCCAAAACAAATTTCTGGTAAACAACACCGACCAAGGTAATTGCTGGAATTAATTATTAAGGTCATAATAATCTACACAGGTTTTATTATGCTGGTGTAGCAGTTGGAAATGTTTGCTTCTGCTTATGGGGCCAACCAAACAAAAGCAGATAATGCACATTAATGACAAAGACATGAATACACAATACCTGTTGCCAATGTGTTGGAGGGTCCTCGGGTGCAGTGGATAGCACAAGTGCCTCATTTGGATTTGTCCTTTTCTTCCTCTGACTACCATCAATTGGAGAATTGTTTGATGGTGCAGTTGGTAAGACTGGTGCTCGAGGATTGATCGGAGAAGCTGCAGGCCCACCAAATTCAACGTCGAACCAAAACGCAAACCCATGAAATGGAGCTAGAATAACATTCAAACCACACTTTTAGTAATCAGCAAAACAGAAAAGAATGGAAAACAAGATGATATATAGGCATTTGAGAAGGTATATGAATGTTTTTTATTCAGCATGCCAGATTTCAATAGCTTAAACTTTGAAGTGGATGATTGATTAACACTAAACCAGAGCAGGAAAGTTCCATGTTCAAAGAACAGGATTTTAAAATTAATAAAAGAAAGGGAGCATACCTCTCATCATTGACCTGAATTTGTATGTCGTTGTGACAGATTCTAGTTCATCAATTGTAATCGTATAGCAATCCACATGCTTAACCTGTAACAGACACTAAATCTCAAATCTCTGAATGGAGTAGCTTTCACAAGAGTGTGCATGCATCCAAACAAGATATAAGAATGTTGCTCAATATACAATCAGAGCAGCTATAGCAAAAGAATCTCAAAATCCATTCACACAGACATCTCAGACCAATATGGGCACACGAGGATTTGTATCAGATAACAAGGTCCATATATTAATACAAGCATTATTCATTGAATAAAATAAGGCATGTGGTGGACCAATAAACTTCATAACCAATGAAATTAAACAAATCCATTGAGATTGCTCATCACATTATTCATATAGAGCAACAAAACCTATTTATCATGATATTTTAGTCTCTTTATCCTCCTTCCAAATACACAACATATCAAATGTGTGAAAGTATGAATATAGGCCTCAAATTTTCTCAGAGGAGCACCTCATGAATTTTACAGCCCTTGCAAAGCATGTTCAACAGAAGGGCAATGTTTATGCAAGCATGCTCTCTGTGGAAATAAAAATAAGTCCATATGAAAAGAAATATCATTAGGACCATATGTTCATCAGTCATCACCTCTTAAAATTGCTTTCATCCAAGCATTAGATTTAAAGGGACATCAAATCTAAAACTTTCAACAAAATTTGAGCCACTGTAGGTTTTGCAGATTCTATCTCTCACATGAGCGCAGCGTGCAGACATGCTCAGTCACTCACCCACTTCTGAACATGCTACCAAATGGACACACGTGTTCAATTGGAGTGCATCATGAAGAAGTAGGCAGCTTGAGCATTTACGTGTCACAAATGCGGTTAACAAGCCACATATCGAGAGGAAGTTTTCTTCTTCTTTTTTTTAATGATGTACAATAAGTCATTAAAAGGCTTACAAAGAAGTTAACTGTACAATAAAGAAAGTGAGGAGACTCACCACATGTGGCCATGTCAATACATTTTCACCTGATATTGTTTCCACAGACGGCTCTTCAAATGCACACTGTTTTGCTAAGGGCAACATGGCAGACACTGCAACCAAAAACAGACACTAAGTTTCCAAATACCATCCCAAGTTCTCATCCAGACATGTAGCTTCTTAAAGACTTTCATATGAACATAATACTCACTATCGATTCCATAAACATTTCGCCAAAACTCAATGCTTTCACGGTATCTGTCTGGATGTGTGACAGGTGCCATGTACAACTGCAGGCAGTATTCAGAAGAAATCAGCATTACAAAACACACGAGTACTTGATTGACAAGTAAGAAACCGTAGACTTACCAAGTGCGATTCTGCTGAACATTTAACCTAGTTACATAATGTAAATGGAACCAGAAAAGACTAATAAATCCACATAATACTGTGGTATAAGACAACTTGCCAAGCAGGAAGAAAATTTACAGTTGCATTTGAAGGAAGAATAAGGCCTCCATGCTTTAGCCAGCGATCTCTGGCAGTGATGACACTTCCCAGCATGCTCTACAAATTAAGAGAAAAAGAAGTCCTCAAGATGGTAAACATTGTATGTAATTAGGCAATGTGGGACAGTACATCTGCCTACAAAAGGTTAGATGCCATAATGTCATGTCCATACTGAATGCATTGGATCTGGATTTGCTGATTACAAACATATAAAATGCAAAATTTTAACAGTCACCTCATACAAAAGCATGTAGCCCATCCATTCTGAAATTATTACATCAACCTCCTCATCAATTTCAACATCCTGCAGAAATCATTGTTACAGTGAAGTGACCAGCAGATAGGAAGCAGATAAGTTAATGCTTGAGGAAATAACACAATTCAGCCAGCACTCTGGTTCTCTCCCTCAAATTTACATGAAACTTACCCTATCAGACTTTGAAGGGTTCAATTGACATGTATAGACATATCTGCATGAGGCTACCTTTTGTTAATTAACAAACTTGTGCACTCAAGCAGTGGCCCAGTTTTTCAAGCCAATAAACAAAGAAGAGGACATGAAAGTTCAACCCTCATGCAAACTATGTGACATAGAGGTGCAGCCAGACCTCCACTGCAAAAGTCATGCAAGAAGACGGACAAAGGTTGGCCCATTTCCTTTGGTGCCATTTGTATTTGCGGCCCAGCCGCGCTTCTCAAAAATTTTGATTTTTTTCTTCAAATTAATTTTTTTTTAATGTTTTTGGATCATTTTGATGTGCTGATGTCAAAAATAAAATTTTTAAAAAATTTACTTTGATGCATTTCCAAGCAAAATAACACTTGAAAAGCAACCACTACCATAATGTTAAACACTATCTTTGCCTTTCACAGCACAGCAGAAATCAGGCTGTGAACGTTATATTCCCCAAACCACGACAACCTTAGTGCACTCTATCTGCCAATTCACAAGTTGTGCAAATGACCTGTACGTGCCCCAGACAGCCATAGCCAACAAATTTTCTCTATCTCATCACCAGCAACTATGCTACATCATTCACTGGAACAGGCATTCCCAAAACAGAAAAAATGACAGTAACACTCCAACATTTTCCAATCAATATCATGACTGCCTATCTACAGAATTGACATGAATGATGATTGCTGAAATAGGGTTGAAAGCAAGTGGTGATAGTCTGGTAAAAAGGTATGTTTTGCGCTGGGAGATAAGTTTGATTCCAATTGTCAATAATCAATGTTTGCATTTTCTGTACAGAAAAAACAGCAACTGATATATTCTGTATAAATGCTTGCTATTTTATAAACAATCAAACTAATCAAATAAATAAACACAACTCTTTTGCATGATAATTTAAGACTACAGATCCTTTGGGAACCCATTTCAGAGCACAGACATCATGTTAGCTATTTATACAGAAGCCTACCTCAACTCGTCCATGTAATACAATGACCTTGTCTGATAAATTGTTCGCCTTCACAACTTCATTTGCCTGTTTAAAGAAAAGGAAAATCAATTCAAAACTGCATCTTAACTTAGTTCTTATACATTTAAGAATCTTATAAGAATTAATAAAATCAATACAAAATGCATACCATGCAAACCCTACAAGATTTCATATGATTAATAGCCATCACAAATATTTACCAAAGACTAAAATGTGGAACACCTAACCATATCCCACTCAGGAAAAAGGTCACATGAGAAATGATTGTAAGAAATATAAGACATAAACTATGATTCCACATTCTCTAAGATAAGCAAATCCTGAATAATAATTTGCAAATTTTATCTTATAATTATCAACAGCTAGCAATTTCAGATGCAAGCTGGGGACAAGATATTTTGCAGTCATTACATTTTTCTGTGCATCAATTATGCTTGGCAGTATAATTTAAAGGTTGTTGAGAAGTAATGCTGATTTTACAATACTAACTTGTATATTATGCACACCACTGATCATGTAATGTGATATTATGAATTTTCCATTTTGACAATTGAACACCATTAGACACATCAACATCCTTTTCTCTCCTAATAAGAATGAACATCTATTACGTCCTTCTTTTATTGAAAAAGAATGTTCAACTCATCACAAGCCACATGGAAAGTAGCAACCAAATAGCTAAATAACAGACTGAAAATGTAATACAAAAAGATGAGCACAAACACAGTACCTGCATAGCAATATCACTTGCATCAACTGCATATACCTGGTGAAACAATATCTTTCAAATGTAAGACACATGTAGATTGAAACTCATGCAAGCACAGTGGTAAAATTGTGCCTAGGCGTAAACCATCCTAATTGAATATTGAACATAAGGAAAGAATCAAAGTATTTTCTCTAAAAACACGATAAAATGCACAAAACCACTTTTCTGGAGACAATTTAACATGGTGCAGAATGTCAGAAGGAATCAATTGATAATGATCACTTCATGAATTCAGAACAGAAATATAAAAGTTCTAAGATGGAGCAACGTAATAAACATTATATCAACATTGAAATATTAGCATTTCCCGTGCACCACTTGAAATGACCATTTAGTATGAGAGTTCAATAGTTCGATTCGTCTATATCACAAACAATGCTTATGAGACAATACTATGCAACAATGAGGGCAAGTGATGATTATATGTGCAATTCATTAATTCAGTTCCAAAATTACTAGAAACTTCATGTAAAAGAATCAATCCGATGTATCTTACCCGTTTTGCACCAGCCTGAGCACAAAAAATAGAAAGAATTCCAGTGCCACAACCAACATCCACGACAACCTGAACATGCATTCAAATCAAGAAATCAGGACACGTACTGCTTAAAAAATTCCTAAAATTTCCTTACCACTATGCAGAATATTGATACTCGACATATTTATTCTAAGTTTTTTTTATACAATTCTATGACATGATATATTTCATGGTCTTACTGCATGTGAAATCATACGTGTTGTATAAGCTCTATGCCAAAGTGCCAAGCAGACACAAAGCTTCCTCCAACATAGTTTTACATCAAGAAGAGAACAATATTATAGATTAACAACAGAATACTGATCACAATGGCATTACCTTGCCTTCAATCAAACTCTGATGGTGAAAGATTGCATCCCTATAAGTGTTTGTCCGCACATGATCCTACATAGATAGAATAAAGATTTAGATATTTTTATATCATTCAATAAAAAACAATCTGATTACAAAATGAAAAACCACATATGAACCAAACTCCTAACTTCCAAGGACAAAAGATTTTGCAATTAACAATTTCAACTCAAGCATTCCAAAAATGATCAAACACACAAAAAACTACCAAGTGAAAACCCAAAAAAGCCTATCAAAATCTTTCAAGAAAACAAAGCATAAACCCCATTTCACATTCAAGAAACAGAATTTCAACACTAACAAGACAAAGAAACATTTCAAACAACCTTAAACTCCAAAAACCTTCACTTACGCATCAAACAAAACAGCCACAACACTAACAAGACAAAGAAACATTTCAAACAACCTTAAACTCCAAAAGTCTTCACTTACACAACAAACAAAACAGCCACCACAGAACCTAAAACCCTAAAGCCTTGTTAAAAAAAACCATAACAACCTACAAGAAAAACGAAAACCCAGATTATGAAAGTAAGTACATTTTAATAAGGATGACATCATTTTCACTTACCTTAATCATCTCTTCATGGATACCAACATGAGCATAAGAGTTAAAGTAAGCCTTGTCAAACTCGGTACAAGGAGTGACCTTCTGTTCCTCACCATATCCATCACGTGACTTGGCGCGTACTCTTCTAACTCGGTCTCTTTGACTCATCCCGAGTTGCTGCTTGTTGTCTTGGTGGTATCCGTTACTGTCACCTGAACTTGAGTACATTCTTGCCGCAAGTGAGAGTGTGTGAGAGACAGAGAGAGAGGGAGAGAGGACCAACGGTGGCGTTTTATGGATGACCCGAGAAGGATGCGGGTCAGGAGTCTGGGTCTAGAAAATGGTGTTTAATAAAAATGTGGGCTTTGCTTATTTTGATAGAAGAGGCCTTGTTAAATTGAGAGGCCTTTTGAACTTAATTTTTTATTTTTATATAAACTTTAAAATAATATTGCCAATATATACGTATAAAAAATATAAAGAGAAGTGAGAATATTTTAATTGTATAAATCTTGG
>Ga0325410_1007201_pt1 | contig 12181 bp, 6 predicted proteins | sample PopdelMetagenome_16_FD_206182 | JGI IMG/M metagenome (GOLD analysis project Ga0325410, IMG submission 206182) | Populus deltoides microbial communities from Bellville, Georgia, United States - Xylem-PdIQD-R3 | ecosystem: Host-associated > Plants > Phyllosphere > Stem > Wood/Secondary xylem... | reverse complement strand
TTAAATCACCAATATTTCATGTAATATTGTATACTAGAAAACTCTCATATAAGGCTGTCACTCATTTGCTTTTCAGCCCTCATTTATTTTTAAAATCTCAACCACTTTAAGCATTTTCGCTACAATGATGCAAACAAAGCTTGGAAGAGAGGATTGCTATTGTTCCTTCAAGAAAATTACATGTTTCTCCGATCAAAGACTTGCATTCTGTAACAAAACACCAAATTCCATAGCCAATATTTGCGAGGCACAGCCCATGATTGCCATACGTTGTCAATTTAAGCCATGACAAGTCTACATTTAGCCATTGGTTCGATGGATCTTCTTGGGAGGGCCATAATTGCAATTAAGCCTCACGTCCCATTATATGAACTCACATACAACACTACTATTAAGCATCACAATAAATGAGCCAGATACCATTTCACACACATTAACAGCGACCATCATCAATCAAGCTATCCGATAATTCAAGAGAAAAGGTTCAAAGGTCATCAGCCTTGAATTTAATTCGAAAAAATGTTTAATCTCCATTTAAGAAACTGTGGCTTTCAACACATGAAGCTGCTTAGAGATAAATGCAATCCTCGTATTACATAGCTGGTCAATTGATGAATGGATGGGGGGGAAAATGAAGTAAAGAAAAAAAAAACAAAGAGAAAGAGAAAGCTCACATTACAGGAGACTGTCTGATACACAGTCAAGGGTTTTTACTTGGTAGTAAATTGCAATCAAGACGTCAATCCAAGTGGTTTTGGTAAACACCGCGTGCAAGTCAAGAAATAGTGTGGTTTCAAGTTCTAGAAGCAGGGAAGAAGGGAGGGGGGATTGCCTTCAAAGTGTGGAATACAGAGTATGCTGCCAAAACAAATCTAACGTACCAATTGGTCTACCTGCCCGCGTGAACAAATCTAACGTACCAATTGGTCTACCTGGCCACACACGCGGTAAAGTTCTTTTTCCTCCCAAAAGATACTATTCGATCATCTTGCGAGCTGTGACTCAATCTAAGCTATGGACATCCACTACTATGATTGACTAGCTAGTATTGCTGTAGAGAGTGATAGAGATAGAACAAAATGCGATAAACCAGCTTTTCCATTGATGCAAGTAACAATTCACTACTTTTCCCTCCAAAATCTCTTTTCAGAAATACTTGCTTCATAGTAAGAAGACAGAATGAACACTGTATTTTTAAACCATAGAACTACTCCATCCTAAATGAAACTTCGTCAATCTCCATACCAGAAATGGTCTCATTTAAAATGTCTTGAAGTTCCTTCACTCTCTGCCTAGTCAATGCAACACAATCCTGCAACCACAGCAAGCCACTTCTTTGTCAGCGTTACATATATCAGTCTTAACAAAAACAAGTGATAGTGTAAACCATACAAGGAATTCTAATCGAATGACTAGAATGTATCTTGTAAGTTATTAGAAAGTTCCATTAGCTTTTATCCAAGCATTCGGTATATCAACTCCTGCCTATCTTCTCTTGCATACTGTCATTAACACATTGGATTTCAAACAAATCTACCTCATTATGCATCATTTGGGTTGAGGATTAGAACTCTGAAAATGATCTGGCATTTGAAGGGGAAGCCATTTTAAAATTTCAATTTTCCACACAAATCCCAATAGTCAAAACTTTTCAAAACCTTTAAAAGACTTGAGTTTGAATCCAAGAATTTTATCACCAGGTCAACACCACTCCCCAGAATAGTGGTAACAGATCTATCACGACATAAACAACTGAATATGAATGTTGCTTCAATTATCATGGTTCAAATGAACAGACTGCCTGGCAATAACTTGCAAAGTGTTTTGCTTCCTATCATAAGGACAAATTGAATGGATTCTTTGACATTAAATTTGATTTCAGGAACCATCAATGTATATTCTCAAAAGTAAAGACTAACCTGGACAGCTGATGTCTGGGCAAGAACTGGTCCACCTGGCTTGTAAAAAGACACGAGTCTGGAAGATGAATCCAAAACCACCGTTACAAGAGTTTCCATAATGGACTCTTCTTCTGCAGTTGGGTCTGCCAAGATGTAGTTCTTGTGAAGTATGCATGTCAATGAAAATGGAATGCTGCTCAGTGTGAGTTTCCTCTTCTCCTTGTTGACAGGCTCCTCCTCCAATTTTGTTCCATCATCTTCCTCCGATATGAGTACTATTTTTCCATCATCATTTAGGGAAACTATGGGGATTTGCACTGCACATATTAAGCTTCTGTAATAAATAAAGGCAGCTACAGATAAAAGATATTAATTGCAAGCAGAGTTTAGTTTGTACTAAAATCACATTCAATGAAACAAACTAAGATTATAGAGTGTTTAAGCTTGGACTGAATTCATACGGAGAGAAAAAAAAAGCAATAAATTACCTTTGCTGCTTTGCCTTGGTAATAATTACAATAGCTGGTATAACTAGAAAAAAGTGAAACCAGGTATCACTACACATTTTTTTTGTCATTAGTGAGGTTAGCAAAGTGAGCAAGGGTTATTGTATACCAAATATGTAAGAACGCATTGATACCACGTTGGAAATTATCTGGAATATAATGCTACAGAGAATTCTTAAATCAAATGATTTTGAACCATCCAACCGGATCAGATGATTTCAAATCATCAAAGAATTATGGTCACTATGATTGACATTTATAGGCCCGCAAGATATTCACAAGAAACTGGCTTTCCTTAATATAATTATTTGGGCATAGTTAGTCAAATTCTATTCAGAAAGAGAACAAGGATCTTTTGAAACCTATTCTTACATATCTAAACTGACTTTCACTAAATCTCCACCTTTTTTGAGTGACTGATATTCAAAGAGTGTAAGAACTTTAAACCGCTGGAGAACCGGACACCATATCCAAACAGAAAGCATCCAGCCCAATGAATTTCAATAGTATATGCAAAATGAATCTAATTCAATCTTCCAATGTCTATGCAAAGCGAAGTCACAGTAAATGAACAAAGAAAAATGTGTCGCAGAATGACGTATGTGTACTATAGGCAAGAATGCTGATTTCTAAAGCCTATTCCTTATTTCACTTTAACAGGCCATGAATTAATCGGACATGGAAAGGGTGCAATCTTACAATGAGAGAAGGCACCAACAGCTGAGAGGAGTGCAGCATCAAAAAGAGCACCATCAGCATCCAAACAATAAATGTCCTGCAGGAGACATAATAATATTTATTTTTCATCCAACAGAAAACATATATCTAGCCTGTCAAGGTAAGCAAAAGCTAACTTTTATGTGAAACGATATATAGGAGAAAAAAAATCAAAGCCCAAGATATATTAAAAGCATTTCTGATTTTGAAAGATCAAAAAGGAAAAAATAGGCAGTGACTGCCTTAATTTTGAAGCCAAATGCGAAGAAAGAAGACAATGAAAAACCAATACTACTAACCAGGTACGCCATCCAGGCAGCTTTTCCACTGACCAGGGACAGTTCCTTTAGATTAATCATGCCAGAGCTGTAATAAGCCAATGACAGACAACATGTGTCAAACTAGGAATATTACTGAACAAAATATGAATTCAGTAAAAACAAACAGGGCAAGTTGATTTCAATAAGCTAACAGAAGTTTTTAACCAACACAAGGAAGCTAAGAGGTGAGGCCTAGGTAAGACACACATCTCTGCACACAATCAGGGGAAAATCAACTGTACCAGAAAAGGATAACAAAGGAAAGACTTCACTTGCCTTGATATGGTATCGGATAATTGCTTTGATATCACAGGTGCAGCCTCGGCAGGCCTACCAGGTCTAACAATTGGAGAACAGATTGGGGGCATGTGGAAATCAATAGCTGAATAACAAGATTAATGTATTGGCATCCTATAAATCAAACTGGAAAAGAAAGGGTACATATGCATGCAAATTAAAAAAGAGAAGAAAACAAAATTCATGGTTCATGGGTAACAACCAATGGAGCCCTCTTCCGGTGACTCTGTTGAAGGGGTCATCACTTCCATTTTTATGGCAGCCAACATGGTCTGTGCAAGAAACAAATTACATGTCTTTGAATCAAACTACTCAAACAAGCACATTTGCACACACAAATGAGAGAGGGAGAGAGACTAACAGTTGAACCGATCTTTGCCAATGCTGACCCATGAGCAGATGCAACAGCCCCTACATATTAACAATGTTTAGTTAGATCATCAAGGTCATACAATCAAAATCTAGCTAAGCAGGTGAGGATGAGAAAAACTAAGAATAACAATGTTAAACCAACCAAGGGCTAATGTTGTATCTCTAGCTCTTCCAAGAGGCCTCGCATCGGGGCGTATAGATTCTGAGAGATGACGCTCAAAATAGCGAAGAGGGAAGAGGCGTCTGAAAGCATCCACCTCCATCTCGGATGACAAGTCCCCTGAGGCATCTGGCATCCCCATTATATTTTGTTTGACTTATTTCCAACAATTTCCCTTGGCTCTTCTATATGAACCAATAACATAGAACCAAATTAACAAACCTATCAAAGTTCATTTTTCTAAACACTCCCATAAGTCCAGCAACCGAGATTATCTATATTTTCAAAAATTCATCAAAGATAAAAAAAACTAAAATAAAAAAGCCACTCAAACCAACTAAATAATCCCACAAAACACAAAGCATTGAATTCAAATTTATCCAGAATCAATACAAAACCAAACCGAAGCAGCTCATATATACTCAAATTTACACTAAACACGGCATACCAACATCCCAGGTTCCTTTTATTTGAACAAGCATTGAACACCAATACAAAAACAATGATTTTTTTTATAACAAAACACTAAAGCATATTTAAGTTCAGGTTCTTAGCATAGGCTGCAGTATCATTGTTAAGGAGCTAAGCAGCAGTGTTGAAAAACACACAAAAATGGAACAAGAATAGGAAAAAAAAAGTTCACAGCTTTCTTATTCTTCGTTCTCCATTGCCAAAACCCAGCAAAACCAATCAAAAGAAAGGGAAAAAAAAAACAAATGAAAACCCAAAATTTACTTTCTATTCTTTTAACATGAAATTAACAAACAAGAAAAAATGATCAAAGAGAGAAATCCCTGACATAGGCTTATAGCTTTTGTTGATACCTGTTGTTAGCTATCAAGGATAAAACTTGAGCAGAGAGCAGTGTCAACTGTGTACTTCGGCAAACGGAGACCAGAGGTTTAGCCGAATTTATTTTTCCGTTAGGGGTTTTAGCTCGTAAACCAGGAAGCCCTAAGTCCTTGTAGGTCTTGTTTGTCAAAACCAACCCAACCCATTAAAACATGCGCTTCCATAATAATAATAATAATAGATAGTAACAACTAAATTATTTACTCATGCTACGCTATAGGTGATATTAAGTTTTTTTCAAAAAGATATTCAGACATTATAACATGTTTTTTCAGTAAAATAATAAATAAATTGTATGAAGATACTTTGAAAAAATTTAAGATAATATTTTTTAAAAAATATTAAAACAATAATATATTGGATCAATTCGTATTAATTCAAGATAATTTATCAGATTTACAACTCGAATAATGAGATCGATATAACCATATAAAAATTAAATTAAATCAAATTTTAAATTTAAATTTTCAATCAACTCAATTTTTAATGACGAGATTTCAAAATGTTAAATTAAAAAAAAAATAATCTAAGTTAACTTGGGTTAAATAACCAAATCTATGGTCTGCATCGCTAGACTACGATAACCTTTTATGAAGTAAATAAAAAATAAATTATGAAGATCAATTCCTAATTAATTCAACGTTAAAGGATAAAGTTAAAAAAATTAACAAAAAAATAACCTGAGTCAATAAGGTTAACTTACCTAGTTTTTGACCTGGATTATTATAATAGAATAATCTTATAAAAAGTAAAACAAAATAAATTATAAAATCTAATTAGCAATCAATTATTGAATGATGAAATAGAAAAAAATTAATTTATTTTTTTAAATTCAAGTTAACCAGGTTAACCCACTAAACCCTTAACTCGGATTATAATACTAAAATAATCTAATAAAAAAATCTAAATGAATTAAAAAACTCAATCATTAATAAATAAAATATTAAAAAATCTCTATTTCAATAAGCAATGATATGAAATAGTATAGAAGAATAAAAACAATGATTTCCTCTTCTTAGGGCCTATTTGTTTCCGCGTTTCAAAAGCGCTTTTAACAAAATTTAAAATTTTTTTATTTTTTTATTAACTTCAAATTAATATATTTTTAGTGTTTTCAAATCATTTTAATGTGCTGGTGTTAAAAATAATTTTTAAAAAATAAAAAAACATCATTTACATATATTTTGGCATGAAAAGCTATTTAAAAAGCAACCGCAACCACACTGCCAAACACATTCTTAATTAGTTGCTATTAATTAGCAGTCATGTGTTTATCAATCAGATTATAGAAAACTTATTCAATGAAAATTATTATTATTATTATTATTGAATTTTTAATTTAAATATTGTTTTCACCTCTTACAAAGTTCATATGTAAAAATCAAAATTGTCTATTATTTTATTGATTTCTAGTTTTTTTTCTTGTATTTAGTTTAATATCTCACATAAATTACCATACTGTTTTCAAAACCGCTAAGAATGCTAAATTTTAATAAATTTGAAAACTTATCCTTTTACCTTTTGTTGTTAAAAATTCTAATATATATATATAAACTTGGGCGGGCCCGATGGGTCGACCCGGGACTCGACTAACCAAGGGTTGAAACCGAGTTGAGTTTAAAAAAATAAAAAAAGTCACGACTCGAGGTGACCTGATTGTAATTCATTGATTTTTTTTTATTTTTTTTACCAAAACGATGTCGTTCCGAGTTTAATATCTCACATAAATTACTATACTGCTTTCAAAACCACTAAGAATGCTAAATTTTAATAAATTTAACAACTTATCCTTTTACCTTTTGTTGTTAAAAATTCTAATATATATATATATTCAAGAAAATCTCATAAATTCTTTAATTCGGATAATAGTTGAAGTAACTAGAAAGAATGGATCATAGTTTTGAAACCTGGCCAGGCTCGGTGGGTTGACATGGAACTCGACTAACCCGGGGTTGAAATTGAGCTGGGTTTAAGAAAAAAATAAGAAAAGTCACGATCTGGAGTGACCTGGTTGACCCAACTGGTTGACCAGGTTGTAATCCATTGACTTTTTTTTTTACCAAAACGATGTAGTTTTGGTTTTAAAAAAGAATTGACCCAGTCAAAACCCGTGACCCGAGCCTGGGACCAGGTTAACCATCGAGCCGAGTTTTAAAACTCTGGAATGGACATATAATTTACGAGTAGGAAAATAAGCTAAAAAAATATTTATTAATATCCTTTTTCACATTTCAATTAGAGTTTAAAATAAAAATATGAAAATCTTAACTTAAATAACTCAACCTAAACTTAATTTCACATGTATTTATTAAATGAATTAGAGAATTTTCGATGCTTAATCGAATTCAAGTTTTTATTTAAATTAAATAAGATATTAATCTTGTAAAATGTAATTAAATTATTAAATATAATTAAATTAATACCAATAAATAAAAGAAAAGAAAAGGAGCAGTCATATAATTAATTTATTTTTGCATTCAAAAATTATTTTTAAATCTTTTTAAAAAATTTTCTTTAGTTTTTTTTTATTATTTTAGATCATTTTAATATTAAAAATAATTTATATATATATATATATATTATTTTAATATATTTTTAAATAAAACACACCTCAAAAAATAACTATTATTACCATCACCAACAGATTTAATAAAAAAAATTTATCTAATTATTCATGAATTGACGTCTGGCTCTTTTCCCATTGGTCCGATAACTATGGTTTCACATGAACAACAAAGGCAAAACCCTACACACTCTTTTGGACTTGAAAAACAGTTAAATCAACTCCGCTGCTCAACAACTCCTAAAAAAAAAAAAAAAAACACAGACAACTGAAGTAAACAAAACAATGTCTTGCAATTCCTCAGGTTGCCAATCCAATTGCTACAAAAACGGTGACCAAGTATCGGACTCGCCGCCGCCGCCACCACCACTAGCAGCTGCCAACAATTCTAATAATTTATGCCTCAAATGCAAGACCAACAGCCCCATCACTCCTGGATCTCTTTCTGGTGATGAAGCACGCTTTTGTGCCGATTGCTTTAGAAGTAATATCTATGGGAAGTTCAGGCTTGCTGTTACTTCTCATGCCATGATTTCTCCTTCTGATAACGTTCTTGTTGCTTTCTCTGGCGGCCCTTCCTCCAGGTTTTCCTTTTTTTTCTCTGTAAATTAATACATGGGTGTGTTTTTTTTGTTTTTTTTATTAAACTGAGCGTTCATATTTCTATTTGATTTCAGGGTAGCTCTACAGTTTGTACATGGGTTGCAAGACAGAGCACAAAAGAATTTTGAAGCAAGTAAGGATAAATCATTGCCAGTTTTTGGTGTTGGAGTAGCGTTTATTGATGAAAGTGCAGTCTATCCAGTTTCTTCTGATAAAGTTGATGGAGCGATTCAGGATATGAGATCGGTCGTGTCAAATCTAGCCCCACCAACAAAACAGCTGCATGTTGTTCCAATTGAAAATATCTACGCTTCAGATTCAAGTGATGGGAAGGATAGATTGACAAAGTTATTAGATGCTGTTAATGATGCCACTGGGAAAGAAGATCTTCTGCTGCATTTGCGAATGTTGGCTTTGCAAAAGGTTTAACTCTAGATATGATGTTGAACGTCAATTGTAAAATAAAGAATTACATGCACATTTTTATTTTATTTTTTTGTTGTTTTTGTAGGTTGCATCTCAAAATGGATACAACAGACTTATTCTAGGATCATGTACATCAAGGATTGCTTGCCATGTCCTTGCAGCAACTGTTAAGGTTTGTCTTTCAATAGCCTAAAGTTGAAGTCCTGAAGGTCCATGAGTGTGAAATCATATAGATATACTAGTTATCTTCCACGGTGAATTGTATAGAGTAGCAAATGGGCTATAAAATGGAAATCAAGGGACATTGGTGCTATTTTATCAAGTGATGCAATTTCAGATCAAAAGAAAGAATAGCACGGCACACACGTTCTACACTCTAGGCACTTTTGAGGCAGTAATATCTGGTGAATTGTCGCATTGGAAATAATAATAAAATTGCTACTACATACTTTGGATAAGTCTTATGATACTCAAAACTATTGATCTTATTCTAGAAATAATGTTGATATGGATTGTCTGTCCTGAAATCATAAAGCAAATCTTAGCTCGAGGAGTTGTAGTATCTCTAAAGGAACATAACTTATAGTTGGAATTTTATAGATTGTTACCTTATAGATATGGATGACACCTTATATGTTTAAATTAGAAGAAAACAGGCATTCCAAAATCAATTTCAAATAAGCCTTCTACCAAGGGTTTTCTGTTCTATGAATTGATCACCTTCACAAATCTACCACTTGATTTAACTGGCAAGGCCATGTTGAGACAAATGGAAGGGTGGGAAAATGAGGTGGTGTTGGAGCTTTCCATGTTCTTTTTATTTGAATGGGGATCAATGACACAAACATTCATTCTATCGCAGATTTCATTTTCATGAAATCTATTTTCATTGCACTGCTAACATTAGCAGACATAGTCCAGAATTTTGTTGGCTGCAAAGCATAAAACATACAACCATGGGGAATAGTCAGTTTATGTGAACGATCTGAAAACATACTACTTCAATAACACATTCCAGCAGCTAGGTTGTGTCACAGTGCTTTCTATCAATGTACCCAGGCATAGAAGTAAAAGCATGTTCAATACTTTCATTGCAGGCCTTCTTTTCATGAATCCATGTTCTGTATATCCGGTTTATTAATTTTCTCATTGTTTTTAACAGGGCCAGGGATATTCTTTATCAGCAGATATACAATATGTTGATGCACGGTGGGAGATACCAGTAGTGCTTCCACTTCGTGACTGTACTTCACAAGAGCTGAATTTGTTGTGCCACCTTGATGGGTTTGTGATTCAAACTTTCAGCTATTTCATACTGGATTCTCTTTTGTCCTTTAATTTTCTCTGTAGATATATAATCGGTGTAAAATTATTTAGACTACTACTGAATGGTGGTTCATCCTGGCAGGGCAGTCTAAAGACTCTGCAACCGTTTGACAGTCCTCCCTCTGGAATCAACGGTTTGATATCTTCGTTTGTGAATGTCTTGCAGGTAAAGAAGTTCTGTTGCTTTCTTAACAAAATTTGTTTCCTCTGGTGTGCATGTGTGTGGGAGTTTATGCTTGATAGAGTTCATTTTTGCATTGTACCCAGAATGTTACTTGAGTTGTTGAAGCAGATAACATCTGCTTTTTTTTCAACATTGAAAGTACTTTCTTTTTTGCATGAATATCATACTCTCTTTAAGAAGAGAACTTTTTTCCATTTTAGTTTAAATATTTCTGCTCATGATTTTCTTGAATATGAACTAGCAAGTCACTGACAAACCTTTTGGATTCTAGGAAGAAAATTCTTCTCGTGAGTGCACGATTTTACGGACAGCTGGAAAGCTTACTCCATTTGAATTCAACAGGATTAGTGAAACTGATGACTGCAATGTTCCTTTGGCTATTCGAAGGCGTCAAAAGAGATACAATCTAAAGACGAAGGAATCTATTTCCTCAGAGTTGTTCTGTCCCATTTGCAATAGCCCCCTCAAGAATTTTAATTCCTTGAATTTGAACAGTCTCAAGAGTTGCCAAAGTTCAAGGTTTAATGCTGCTTGTTGTTCAAGTTGCCAGTTTCAGATAATTCCCAAGGACCCCTCATCAATGGAGAATTTCTGTTCTCTTTTACCACAGCAAGTGGTTGACAGAGCAAAGCATGGAAATTGTAGCAATTTAAGTTTGCTAAGGTGAGAATCTACAATTTTCATCAGCATTATTTTCTTTTTTAGAGGTATAACGTGGGAATAACTGGGATTTAAGTATCTTTACTCTCAGCACATTTGGTGGCTCTGGTATAAACAAGTATAAGCGCACAGCTTTGGCTTGCCACAGTTCAGAGTTCAGAATATTGACTCTGTTTTAGGGCTATATGCAAAAGGCCTGTTTGCTCTTTTTACCCCCTTGCGCTCTCTCAAATTTCTGCTCTGGGTATCTAACATCAGATGTGATTCCTTATCTTGTGTAATTCTGAAAGAAATTTTCTTCTTGCAGGGAGCAAATTCAAGATTGCTTGCTTTCAGACAGTGAAGATGAAACTTGAATCATGTGCCTAATTTCAGAACTCTTTCTTCTCCTAATCGTCACTGGTTATTTGGTATTGGATACTAGAGGCAGTTCCAGGAAGACCGCTCTGGGTTCCGGCTATATCTGGCATCAATCCCGTGCTTCCCAAATAACCTCGTATGGTGCTTCTAATTCATAATTGCCCTAGATATCATTATTCTTGATGAAATGAACTAACATTGTAGCTTGTATTTAAGCTGGAATTATATCCTTAAATGACCTGAGTTGTCATCTTTGTGGGCAAGGGCACGCACAAGAGCGTCATGCTCATGTAATTCCCTGGAGGCCATGACAGAAGCTGCTTGTAGTGAATGAGAAACATGTCTTGTCATTATTGTTGTAGGAGTTGTTACCTCTTATCTTCTTGTCACCAGAGGTCACAATTTCGAGCAAAAGAAAGGAGGGGGTTCCTTGATCAAAGATAAGAGTGAGGTGAGACTTGAGTACTCTCTGTTGTGCACCAATAATTAAGAAAAAATTGGTTTGGTAACATATGAAATCACTCCTTGTCCTACATTATGAGTTTCACTTTTTCATATCATGTCAAGGTTCTGAAGCCAAAACAGTTGCAGCTAAAAATTGCAATTCTGTATTATTTACAATTTTTTTCATTAGGTTTCAACAATTTTTTTAGGTGACGTTAGCATAGTTGCTCCTCCGCGTTGCCTTTTTTATTTTTTTTATTTTTTTAATAGACAAATAACATGTCATCATCTTATTTTTTTACATGGCAAACAATGCGTCTTCTAGTTAACTCTTTGGCCACCTTTGATACAAAAAAGTAGTTTTTAACTTTAAAAATTAAACCTTTAACATGTTTTTACATGAAAATATCTCTAAAAACATTCTTGAAATTTCAATAAATCAATTTCAGACATCAAAAAACTTATAATCACTCTAAAAAACAAACTTTCA
>Ga0325410_1007200_pt1 | contig 12183 bp, 10 predicted proteins | sample PopdelMetagenome_16_FD_206182 | JGI IMG/M metagenome (GOLD analysis project Ga0325410, IMG submission 206182) | Populus deltoides microbial communities from Bellville, Georgia, United States - Xylem-PdIQD-R3 | ecosystem: Host-associated > Plants > Phyllosphere > Stem > Wood/Secondary xylem... | reverse complement strand
CATTAGTTATCTTATTCGAATAATGCTAATACTTGTAAATGTTGTCAGGCATTCATGATTATAACTTATGTTAACAACAAATCAAGTTCCTTTCATAGCTTAGGTGTCGATTATACCATACAGGATGGGCTATGAAAGTGCCAAGTATTTGTTGTACCAAGTGTTATACAACATAAATCTAGATTAACCATTTAACAAGCAAAGTATTAAAAGTGAACAAGATAACAAAGATAAAGCATGTTAGTATCCAACATTAAGGTCCATGTTAAGTTTATATTATACTTATTCTTATACCATTAGTGTACCCTTTTTACCTTAACATAATTAACTTAGCTAAAATAATGAAAGAAAGAAACATAGATAAACAAGTTAAGAACATAAACGAGAAAGAAGTTAACTAAGTAAAGAAAAGGAAATAAAAGGTATAAACAAGAGATTAATATAAACAAAACTTAAGTATTACAAAAGAGAGAGAGAGCAAGAGCATGATCTTGATCTAAACACCAAGATGCCTAAATACATAGCAAATGCCTCCTTTTATAGGGCAAAATTTGGAACTATTGATTTGTTGATTAATTGATGAATGAGTGGCCACATCTTGACTTGGTGACAATTCTTATCTTCTTATCTACCAAAAACATCATTGATAACGTCATAATTTGAATAGACTTAAATCATGAAAGTTCTAGGAAATTGTCTCATCTTTCCAGGGTAAAAAATTAAGATCATTTGGAATTCTAGAACTCGAGATATGGGCTAAAAACTGAACAGTGTCTGGGCTGCAGGACAGATTCAGACTTCTTTGTTGTTGCTCCAATTTGGACTTGAAAACGGCTTTGTTAAATCTTGGACTCCGCATGAAAGTTGTAGGCCTATGTCTTATCTTTCCATCCATATAAGGCAGACCTAAATCCAAGATCTACAACTCCATATATGACCTGATTACCGAACAGTGTTCTAGTTTGGACTGCACCAATCATCTCTTTTCTAAGTTTGGCCATCTCTTTTCCTTTCAATTTCAGTACTTTAACTCATCAATCAATTCTTTTATTTATGTGATAGGCCTGCATTTAAGATGAAAATTTTCCATAAATTAAAGGTATCTTATATTATTAGATATGTTATTATAAAACATGCTTTAGTTAAGGAGTTATTGATACTTCAAGTACAAAATGATGATATAAAACCTTGATAAAAATGCACTTTTAAGTACTAATCACACCCCCCAACCAGCTTATTACTAGTCCCTAGTAATCAAAGCATTAAAATAAAAAAAAAACAATTTGCAAATTCCACAAAGCAAGGCATTCATTATTCAACTTCCATTAATCTATCAAGATAAACAAACTCTCATTAAATTTTATATATCTGCTCAATAGCTCTTAAACAAAATATTAATAAACCTTCCTTGTTATGTGCTTAATGTATGAAAACATAGATGATGGGGTTTTTATTGGAAGAAAATAATATTTTGTTATAATGTTTAAGGTTAACTTCCTTGAGTTGGGATTATTATTACTACTATTATTATTATTATTTTTTTTTGAAATATATATACATATAACTTAAAACACAATGCATCTTTAACCCATGTAACGAGCTTTCAGCTAATGACTCCCAGATTAGTTGGTCTTAGGGCATTAGGTGTTGAGACACCCCTACAAGCTTAGTAACTCGGGTTGCAGATACTGATACGTAGATAGTGCAATGTTTGATTCCCTTCAGCTTTTCTCCTTAACCCATGTAACAAGCTTTGGGCCAATAGCTCCCAAGTCAGTTGACTTTAGGGTATTAGGTGTTAAAACACCCCTTCAAGCTTAATTGCTTAGGTTAGGGAGGCTACGAAACCAAACTTATCTACGTTTTTATTATCATCAATATTATTGATTTGTTTTTTTTGTTTTTTTTAAAAAATTATATACTATCCCTTTCCCTTAGTTGTTACCTTTAACAAAAAAACATAAATAATGTAATAATCCAATGTACAACCCACAATCATATGTTAAAGTGTGTGTGTGAAAATGAAGGTTTAAGAATATTTGTTAAATGAGTATATGAGCAGAATCAAGTAATAACGATGCGAGAGTTTGTAAACCTGAATATTTCAAGAAGTATTATGATAGGCCTTGATAAGACTATTTACTAAGATGCGTCTCAAGAGTCAATAAAATTCCTCCTTACTCTGTCATCCTAATAACAGTTTTGTCAAATGGTTTTAATAATAGCAAAAACAGTTAGTTAGTTTTTTTTTAATGTCAACTACTACCCTCTCCCCTCAATCAGAACGAGATATTGTCCTCAATGTCATAAGATAGAAAGATAGAGTATAGAAGACATCACCTAAAACAACGAACAATGACAAACCTGAAACATACTTAAACAAATATAAGAAATAACAAAACAAAATAATATGCTAATAATAAAACCAAAAGACACGAGGACTCACAAACGAATGCTCAAATCCAATCTAGGCTTTTTACGGCTTTTCTTAGTTGACTAATTTATGCGACCCATGAAAGGATCAATTACAGGGGTGAAAGATTGTAATTGGTCAATCAATTGTTCAGCAGTAGCAATAGAGATTATGATTTGTCGTGCCGAAGATATTATAAATTCCTGTTCCACAGCTTGATCAAGAAAAGACAACAAATTATCATAAAAACCATTAACATTTAACAAACCTATAGGTTTATGGTGAATGTGAAGTTGGGCTCAAGAGGAAATATAAAAGATATCTTCCAATGTGCCCAGACCACCTGGTAAGGCAATGAAGGCGTCAGCATGGTTAAACATTGCATTCATTCGATCAAACATTATCGAGACCTGTAGTTTCTCTCCAATTATTTTTCCAATGATGTCCCTTTTTGCTAAAGCCTTGGGGACAACCCCCAAAACTTGACTTCTTCCTAAAAATACAGCTATTGACACACCCCTCATTAACCCAAGGCTGCCTCATCCATACACTAAATGAATCTTTCTCTCAGCTAATACCTGACCAAGAAGATTTGCTGATTCTAAAAACTCTTTTTCTTTCCCAGGACTGGATCTACTGAAAACACAAATATTTCAAATGTGATGACTTGAGGAACCTGTCATTTCTACACACTTTTATATTTGTTAAATGTATGGGTTAAGTAGAAATGAAGGGAAGGAAGAGAAGATTTTATAGATGAGAAATTGAAGATGCAATCATACCATATATATGTAGGCCAGCTGGAGTCTCAAACTCTCTTTCTCTCTCTTTATTCATTTATTTATTTTGAAAAAGCATGTGTATGTATAGGTAGTTGTGATTGTGGCTCACATCTTCCCTTGGTTTTACGTCCAAGAACGGTTTAAACGCCCTCTATGGGTTGGGGATAGGCTTCCCATCTAGTTTTCTTAAAAACTGGCAAACAGGGTCTTTTATAGTCAGATTCCCAAGACTAAGTCGATCATGTTCTTTATGGAATTGTGGCCATAAATCATGAATTGCATGATGCACATCTCCACTAGGATGCGTCTCAAGGGTCAATAGAAGATTATCTAAAGATCCCTTACTAAGGCCATCTTTAATGAATTGTATTTTATCTTCACAATTTATAGATACCATTCCTAAAGAATGACATGTTGCATTACAAGTCCATCTGGCACATCTGTGATAGACTTTCAGTTGTTTTGCATGATTTTTTTTTTTGCAAAAGTGCTTTTACTTATTCTAGGCATGCATGAGATGAAAGAATTGGAGAACTCACTTGATAATCGGACCTTTGCTTCAATCAGCCAATGAATATCTTCAAGAATTCCATGATTCATTAACAACCTCAATCTTACACACCTAGCACGGTAAATTTTTGTAATCGCATTCTGAGGCAGAGTGGGAAAGTACATTTTCAATTTTTCAAGAGTGGTGTCCATTTTCAAATGAGAATTGGAGAAGAGATTCAAAGAAGGGAGAAAGAGCAAATAATTGCACAAATATATACAGATATCAGTTATTATGGAAAACTGAAAGAATCGACTGAAGTCACGGAGTACCGTTATCCGCCATTTGACCGAGGTGAGAAAGACTAGCAAAACAAAATTCACACCAAAAAGAAACACAAAAACAATGTGAGAAAAAAAAATAATCAACCTTTATCTACAGGATCGTTCAAACCAATGAATTCATTTTCACTGGGAAAATTATCAAAGTAAGTTTTCAAATGATGTCTATTTACCTTAAAAACATTGTTATTCTTTGGATTCTCAATATCAAGGGCCCTATAAGGATACACATGTTTCACAATAAATGGACCGCTCCATCTTGATCTTAGTTTTTCAGGAAATAAATGGGGTCGAGAATTATAAAGCAAAACTTTTTGACCAGTATCAACTTTTTGACAATTTTCACAAGTTTTGCAGAATGCATGCATGTCCTTGAACAGGGTGGGCCAATAAAATCCATTTTGTAAGATTTTTAGAGTCGTCTTTCTTGACAAGAAATGACTCCCACATGCCTTAGAATGACAAAGTTTAATGACACTACTTACCTCATTGTCAGGAATGCATCTTTGAAATATTTGATTAGGACAATATTTGAATAAGTAAGGGTCATCTCAATAAAATTTCTTCACTTCGTTCAAAAACTTACCTTTGTCTTCGGTACTACAGTGAGTTAGCAAATCTCCTGTAGCAAGAAAATTGATATTTTTAGTAAACCAAAGCATTGAACTAAGAGAAAGTAAGGATTCATCAGGAAAGTAATCGTCGATTGGTGTGATGTCGGATGTCGAATTTGTTATCACTCTTGATAAAAGATCCGCATCAACATTTTCGGTGTCTTTTTCATCCGTGATTTCTTCCTGAGAATAAATCATTTGCAAATCCTCAGATTCATCCAACTCAATTTTACTCAAAGTAGATTCAAGTTGATCATGAACTAATTCTTCAATAAGATCTACTTCTTGTAAATCATTATCATCTCCAGGTTGCTTGCAAATGTTAAAAATATTCATCTCCAATGTCATGTTTCCAAAAGATAGCTTCTTCAGTCCATTCCTACAATTAATCAATGCATTAGAAGTTGCAAGAAATGGACGTCCTAAAATAACAAGAAATGAATTACATGGTTCAACAAGTTGTGTGTCCAAGACAATAAAATCCACAGGATAAATGAATTTATCGACTTGTACTAACACATCCTCAACTATTCCTCTAGGCACTTTTACAGATTTGTCGGCAAGTAAAAGAGTTACAGAAGTTGGTTTTAACTCACCTAGATTGAGACTCTAAAAAACTGAATATGGAAGTAAATTTACACTAGCTCCAAAATCAAGTAAGGCTCTTTCAATTTTATGTTCTCCAATAAAGCATGAAATTATAGGACAACCAGGGTCTTTATATTTCAAAGCATTATTGTTATGAAGAATAACACTTACTTGTTCGGCTAAAAATGCTTTCTTTTTCTCATTCAGTTTTCTCTTCACAGTGCACAGATCTTTCAAAAATTTAGCATAATAAGGAACTTGTTTAATAGCATCCAATAAAGGCATATTGATCCTTACCTGTTTGAAAGTTTCAAAGATTTAAGAGTTGTGATTGACTTTCCTTTGTTTGGTCATGGTATGAGGAAATGGAAGTGCTGGCAGGGAATCAGTCTTTTCTTTTCAATGTTCAGATTCAACCCCTTCCTTACCCTTAGAGATTGACTCATCATCTTTCTCACAAGGTTCAAGAATGGGTTTTTCAATAGCCTTACCATTGCGAAGAGTGATGACTGATTTGACTTGATCCAAGTGTTAGCTTCCAGAACTACTTGCATTTGCATTGTATTGCCCCTTTGGATTTTGCTGTGGTTGAGATGGAAACTTACCTTTCTCATGGAAATTGAGAGCAGATGTCAATTTTGCAAGAGTATCTTTAAAATCTGTCATGCTTTGAGCAAGTTGAGTGTTGATTGTCTTGCTTTTCAATGAATGCATGCAATGTTTCCTCAAGATTTCTTCTAGGAGGTGGATTATAAGGAGGTGTATATCCATGAGAATTTTGGAAATTATGGTGTGCTTGAAATGGTGGTTGTGAAGTTTGTGCATTATTGTTATCACTCTTCCAATTGAAATTTGGATGATTTCTCCAACTAGGGTTATATGTTTGCGAGTATGGGTTATGATTGGGCCTTTGAAAACTGTTTAAAGCATAGGCTTGTTCATGGAGACATTCCTTAAAAGAAGGCAAAGTTGGACAGTCATTGGTTGAATGTTCATTGGTTTCACAGATTTGACACACAATGTCTTGAACAGATTTTAGTTGACCACTCTTTTTTAATTCTAGTGCCTCGACTTTTTTAGCTAAATATGCAAACTTGGCTTGGAGGTCATGATCTTCCCTAAGGTTGTACATACCTCCACTAGATGTATGAGGTTGGGTTTTACTTGGTGTCTCATAAGTTCCTGTAGTGTCCTAATTTTATGCATTTTCAGCTAGTAAGTCTAGGTACTCCATTGCTTCATTAGGGTCTTTATCCTCAAAAGTTCCATTGCACATCAATTCAACCATTTGCCTATCTCTAGGAGTTAACCCTTCATAAAAATGTGAAACCAATTTCCATGTTTCAAATCCATGATGAGGGCAAGTATTAAGCAAGTCTTGATACCTATCCCAACATTGGTAAAATGTTTCTCCTGGTTTTTGAGTGAAAGTGATTATTTGTCTTTTAAAAGAGTTTGTTCTGTGAGATGGAAAAAACTTCTTCAAAAATTGTTGTTGCATTATCTTTTAATAAAAAAAAAAACTTTAATCTGATGGTATTCATGCTACAATTTGAGTTATTATAAGTGTTGCAGACCTCCTCAAATTCCCTTAAATGCAAGTATAGATTTTCTAAATCTAAGCCATGAAAAGATGGTAAAAGTTGAATAATGTCTGGCTTAAAATTAAAATGAGATGCATCAGGAGGAAAAACTATGCATGAGGGTGCACTTGTTCTTGTGGGATCATGTGGTCTCTAAGTGTTCTAACTTGATTGTTCTCATTATGAAGCAATTGGTTATCTTCTTCGGCCATATTTTCTGAAAATAGAAAGAGGAAAATACCACATCCCTAAAAGAATAAAGAAATAAGAAGAAAACAAAACAAAGTCATAAAACGAGGCATTTCAATCCCCAAAGAATATCAGCAGACTAAATACCACAGCAAAAATAGAAGATAAAGAGGGCAGAAACACTAAACCATCCCAAAGAGATTGTCTAAGATGTTTTAATCAAGGAAAAAGAAGAAGAAAACAACGAGCATTAACAATGAATATTTCATGTTATCATCAACTCTAAAGAGCAGACTGATAAGAATCAACTTAACAAATTTACAGGACATCTTTGTTTGAATAGACAACACAATAACCCTGACCATACTGAATGCTCCACCCACAGTAGAATCAATTGATTTCGGCAGGACATCTTTGTTTGAAATTTTGGTAGAGTTTCCTCTATTTCCTAATGTTCCCAAGTAATCGACTAGACTTCATTCAATCACAATACTCAAAACTTCCACTTTGATCCAACCATCCTGGATCATATCCCATCTCATCAAATAATATTTCACATAACTATATTTCATTGTATTTTCTCAACCTTACATCATCAACAAATAACACAATAACTACAAACAATTATAAACTCAAAAGATTCATATTGAACTAATTATTACATTAACATGCATTCATCTTCTAAACATGCATGATTATAATTACTAAATATTCTTTTTGAGTAGTTTAATAATATTAGTTCCTTACTCATACATTTAAATGTATAAGTACCAAAAGCAATAAATATTCATGATACATATATTGCAATCTACATATAATACAAATTACATATAAAGCAAATATATTACATCCCACAAAATAAACAGATTAAAACACAAAGCCCATATTTAACGCTCCGCATCACCTCGTGACAAACCTGTATACATAACAACAATAAGAAATAAGGAATATAACACATTAAAGATGATAAAGCTATTATGTTCACAAGTCTTCAAATTATATCAAATTATCTTTCATCACCAACTTACTATATATCAACATTAATAACCCATTCATAATTTATTAATCCTATACTTATAGGACCTCTGTGACCAACACTCATTGCTTAATTTTTAATTTGGTAATTCACAAATTTTACCTCAAACCCAGCTAACCCTCTTAAACAGTCAACTATCAAACCGGTAATTCCATACGAATTACCCAACATCCAGCTATTCTCTATCATGCTAATATACCTGATAATTCCATACGAATTACCCAACATCCGGCTATTCTCTATCAATAGCCAATATACCTGGTAATTCCATACAAATTACCCAACATCAGGCTATTCTCTATCAATAGCCAATACAACCGGTAATTCCATACCAACTGGTAATTCTATACTAATCGGTAATTCATACTAACCAACCGGTAATTCCATACCAACCGGTAATTTATACTAACCAATCGGTAATTCTTACTAACTAACCGGTACTTCTATACTAACCGGTAATTCAATTATAATACCAACAATTTCTTCATCTACTTCTTTCATATCAACATGTCATAAACAACTCATAACTAGTGATGAAACTTTGAATTTTAAAAGAAAGTGATGAATCACTTACCATCTGCTCGTGATGGCCCAACTCCTCCTGCTTGATGCCCTGCTCCCGGTACAACTCCTGAATCAATCAGATTGCACTACATTATTAATCCATTATCATTTCCCCTACGTGCCTAAATTTAAAGCACGTAATATCTTTTATTTGATTGGGTTTTACACCAAAATTTTCATTCATTTTTCATCTCATTTTCAATATATAGTTTTAATCAATTTTCTTCTTTTAACTCACTTAAAGAATTCTCCTATGAACTTTTCCTACCATTTATTTATTCCTTCTTTTCACATTCTTATGATGTTTCTTCACTTGTTTATATTTTGAATACTTCAAATAAGATAAAGAACATCATTTCTCAAACATAAAACAATCAAAACCTCATTCCTATATTTCCTCATCCTTAATTACAAGTTCTTTTCTTCAAAATTATTCAATTTCTTTCTTAATTACTACTTACATTCACTATTTCTATACTATTCTACCTCAATTCCATCATGTTTACTATTTTTCTCAAAATCCCCAAATTCTTATAAAAACCCTAATTTTAAAAAATCAAGATTATGAGAAATTAAATCAAATTTAATTGTCATTGTTTGATAACTTACTCAAATAAACCCAAAAACACTTCATTCAAGTAAAAATCTAAACTTTTCATGCTTACCAATCTAAGTTCTCCCAACTTTTCTTCTCCTCCTAGTGTGGCCAACCCTCCTCATCTTTCTTATCTCTTCCTTCACTTGATTCTTTCTTAATTTAATGTTCCAAGTCTTTCAATCTTGCAAGTTTCAAAGCTCTCTCTAACTTTTTCTTGTTCTTCTCTTAACTTTTACCATCTCTTAACTTCTCACGTTTTTCTCTAAAAGTTCTGAAATTTTAACCCAAGCTAAGAAATCATATTATAAGGCTCCACGCAAATTTTTAGAATTCTCTGATAACCCAATCGAGAGTTACAAATTTTTTTTCTTTTTATTTTACATGAAATTAGTCCATTTATAATTTTTCGCCCAGAGGTTTTACTTTTGAAGCCTTATTGGTTGATGTGGCGGCGGTTTCCTAGAGCAGAGGAAGGAAAGAAAGAGAGCTAAGGTGGGGAGAGGTGAGGAATGTCGGAACAAAGTGAATAGAGCTTGACAGATGACTTTATTCTTTTCAAGATTCGCTAACAAACTAAAAGAATTGTATTCTTGTGCTGCTTCACTGTTCATAACTAACAAACTAAAACTAAGGGAATTATAAATATAAATATATATAAAAATAAGAGTGCTCATTAAAACACGGTGCACTGTGTGTGAATCCTATGGCTTCACAGTCTTTATCGTGCTCCCTCTCTATTTTTCACGTTTCTTCTTGGGCGGTGGGTATTACTGCGCTTTCTACTTGGTTGCCGAGGCTCCCTGGTGTCTTTTCATCGACTTTGTCTGGTGCATGTTCAGATTGAGGCATTTGGCTGGTGCTTGGCGCGCGAGGAGATGTCAGCCGACGGGTAATCACCATGGCAGGCCTTCTCTTTAATGAAAAAATTATTCTAACTGAGACATTGTTTTTGTTTTTATAAACTCTTTTCTATTATATTTGTTTTATCAAAAAATTTATAAAAAAAATATCATATAAATTCTGCTTCATTATTTATTTTTAATTGTGATATCAAAAATAAAATATTTAATAAATCAAGAAATAATATTATAATTACACTACTAGCACTAAAGATCAAATAATCAATTATATATATATATATATATATATATATATATGATGATGATGATGATCCGGTTATACATGGAATAGATAAACTGTCAAGAACAAGTTGATTATATATTGACATAGATTAAAAAAAATAGTTTAATTTTAAAAGGAAAAGTAAAGTGTATGTATATATCTTCTGTTAAATTCTATGACTATATTAAATTCCTTGTCGTCTGTTATTTGTGTACTTGTTGCATTGATTCTATGTGGAAATAAATTTTATGTGCATGGTATTTTCCATTGTTGTTGTGTTGATATAAAAAAAGAAAATAGAAGATTGGAAAAAAAAAGTTGCATTAATATAAATATAATCCAAAGGATATAACTAAATTTTTAAAGGTTTAGTGTAAATATTAAAGTCCAAGAGAGAGAAAAGATGAGGAGGAGAAAACAATTTTGTCACCGTCGAACCACCGTGAATATAACAACACACTCTACAGTCTACACCATCAACTACACCTTCACATTACATGTTGGACTATCAAATGCCTCTTGAATGATGTGGTGGACTATCACATGTTATGCACATGTCGGTCTTTTTATTGATTTATTAATATTTCAATACTTTAAATTACTAAATAGCTCCTAAGAGTATCTAAATATTACCCAAAAAAAGCTATATTGCAAGGATGAAAACCTTTATCCCAAGCTAGCTTTAGATTTTTTTTATTCTAAGGTTAACTTTGTCATTTTACAATACACAAAACATGGAAAAGACTAAAAAATGCCTCTTGTCAAGGTTAATATTTTGAACTCTCAAGGATATTAACCTCATTTTACTGAAATAAAATAGAAAAGACAAAATAGACCCTAAATAAAAGGCCAATTGTTTTTTTGCTTGCAAGGGCAATGATTAGTACTTAAAAGTGCATTTTTATCAAGGTTTTATATCATCATTTTGCACTTAAAGTAACAATAACTTCTTAACTAAAACATGTTTTATAATAACATATCTAATAATATAACATACCTTTAATTTATGGTAAATGTTCATATTAAATGCAGGCCTATCACATAAATGAAAGGATTGATTGATGAGTTTAAATACTGAAAATGAAAGGATAAAAAGAAGGCCAAACTTAGAAAAGAGATGCTGGTTCAGTCCAAACTGGAACACTATTTAGTCATCGAGTCATATCTGGAGCTGTAGATCTTGGATTTAGGTTTGCTTTATATGGATGAAAAGCTAAGACATAGGCCTAAAACTTTTATGGGAGTCCAAGATTTAAAAAGGTCATTTCCAAGTCCAAATTGTAGCAACAACGGAGAAGTCCGAAGCTATCTTGCAGCCCAGACACTATTCAGTGTTCAGCCCATATCTCGAGTTCTAGAAGTCCAAATGACCTTAACTTTTTTCCTAGAAAGCTGAGACAATTTACTAGAACTTTCATGATTTGATTCTGTTCAAATTATGACGTTATCAATGACGTTTTTGGCAGACGAGAAGATAAGAATTATCATCAAGTCAAGATATGGCAACCCATTCATCAATTAGTCAACAAATCAATATTTCCAAATTTTGGCCTATAAAAGGAGGCATTTGCCATCCATTTAGGCATCTTAGTGTTCAGATCAAGATCAAGATCATGCTCTTGCTTCCTCTCTTTGTATTTTTATAATGTTTAAGTTTTGCTTTCATTAATATCTAGTTTATGCCTTTCATTTCCTTTTCTTTACTTAGTTAACTTCTTTCTCATTTATGTTCTTATCTTGTTTATTTATGTTTCTTTCTTTCATTATGTTTAGCTAAGTTAATTATGTCAAGGTGAAAAGGGTACACTAATGGTGTAAGAATAAGTATAATATAAACTTAACATGGACCTTAATGTTGGATAC
>Ga0325410_1007197_pt1 | contig 12185 bp, 8 predicted proteins | sample PopdelMetagenome_16_FD_206182 | JGI IMG/M metagenome (GOLD analysis project Ga0325410, IMG submission 206182) | Populus deltoides microbial communities from Bellville, Georgia, United States - Xylem-PdIQD-R3 | ecosystem: Host-associated > Plants > Phyllosphere > Stem > Wood/Secondary xylem... | reverse complement strand
TTTTTTTCTACACATGCAATGTAATTTCATACCTTGAATATATTGAATCATAGAATTCAACCAGACTTTAAATATTTTCGTTTCCCAGCAAAAGCTTTTATTCATTTCTTGGATTGATTATGTTAATGATATTTAGTAATTACTTGGTTTTTCTTTTAACCGTCGGAACTGACATCATAGTAATCTGAAAAAATTTCATGGTAAAAGAATATATATCTGACATCTTATTATTAGAGTTGTCATAACCTAAGTTTTGATCATTTTATTTTAATTGTTATTATTATTATTATTATTATTTTTACTGAAAATGATAAAAAAATGATGATAATGATGAAAAAGCAAGTAAAATGAAATAAATGAAAAATGAATTCAATTTTGGGTTAAAGGCAACATGATTGGAAGTTTTGGGGTTTTATTAAACTTTGAAATTAATCTAATTAATCAAATTAAGGGTTAATTGGAGTTGACAGGTTTTAGACCTAATTCAGCTTGGAATTAACTTATTAAGGGATTTAATTGAAGTTTGGGGTCAAAATTGCAAAATTAAAATCCAAGGATGACATTGAAAATGGCGCGAAAATGCAGGGGTCTATATACAGTTTATCCAGGGGTCTCTCTTACGACAATTTCAAAACCTCAGGGACTAAAACATAAATGGCCTTTTAACAGTCAAACGGCGTTGTTTAAAAAAAAGAACCGCTCGTCTTCTTCCGCTCGCCAAGCCAGAGAAACGGACGCCCCTGCCATCACTACTCCTGCAATAACGGTCCTGGGGTCTTCATTGCCAAGAAAAACGCATGTCATTCTCCAACTATAAAAGCAGGAGAAGGGATGCGCACCGGAGGAGAAGAAGGGAGAAAAGAACGAAACTGGGGCCGAGAACCAGAGACAAAAACGGAGAAACAGAACCGAGGGACTGAAGGATGAAAAAACGCAGGAGAGCAAATAGAAAGGAATAAGAAAACAGAGGAAGAAGAACAACACAAGGAGACGAAGAAAACATAAACAGGGGAAACCAGAGGGGAAGACGAAAATAGAGAGGGAGTGAACCTGCAAAAGGGAGTGTATCACCAAACGAAACAAAAAAAACAGAGGAATAAACTCAAAGGCAGGGAAAGCGAGAAAATGGCTGGTTGATCAGCAACTGCGCGCCTTCGCCTCCAGCAGACCAGGTAAGAGACTTCTTCTTCTGCATTATTTCAAGTGTCTTTTACACTGTGCATGTGAATTTTAATTCACTTGCACAGTGCAGCAACACGCGTGCGTTAGCGCACGCGTGCTGCTGAGCCCAGCCGGGCCACTGGCTTGGGCCACTGGTCGGGCCGGGCTGGCTGGGCTGTGGGCTGAGCTGGGCCTAGCCCCAAAAAAATAAAAAAATAAAAAATAAAAAAATAAGAAAATAGAAAGTGTAGAAATAAAAATTTTGCATGTCTTTGAAAAAATATATTTTTGTCAATTTATTCACTTATATCAGGATCATAAATAAAAAGGGAAAAGAAAAGAAAAGAAAATATACTAATTTTTTGGTGGCTATGAATTTTTACCAATGCCAGAGTTGGAATTATTTGTGGTGGAATTTTTACCAACGCCAGAGTTGGAATTATTCGTGGTGGAATTTTTATCAACGCCAGAGTTGGAATTATTCGCGATCGAATATTCACAGGTGCCAGAGTCAGGAATATTATAAACAAATCATCATAGCATAAGCGAATAAATGTTTAGCAATTTAAGACAAAATCAGCAATGCAGTCTAACTCAGGCAGAACGTTTAAGGGGTGATAATATCTTCCCTTTTACGTAACCAGTCCCGAACCATAGAATCTCTGTTGACCAGTTAAGGTTCCTAGTGACCATAATACTAGGTGGCGACTCCTTAAACAAGACCTTTTCCTCTAAAAGAATAAGATGCCAAATATCTGTTCTTTTTCCACAAATCAAGATTATTTTTTAGGGCCGCCCCGATGTCGGGTGCGACAAGAGTGAAAATGTCTAGTTTAAGAAGTCATCACCTAGTATTACGGTCACTAAAAATCATAACTAGTCAACAGTGATTCTATGGTACGAGACTGGTTACGCAAAAAAAAAAATACTATCATCTCTTAAGCATCCTTACCTAAGGTATGCTGCATTGCTGGTTTTGTCTTAAATTGCTAAGGGTTTGTTTTATTCTGTTTTTTATAGTCTGCTTATAATATTCCTGACTCTAGTGCTAGTGAATATTCGACTACAAATACTTCCAACTCTAGTATTAGTAAATATTACGTAACAAAAAAAAGTATGGTATTTCCGACTCTGGCGCTAGTGAATAAAATTTGGATTGAAAGCAAAAACACATATTTCTATTATATGTTTTTTAGAGAAAGAAAAAAAAGACAGATATATACTACATACTAGATTTGCATTTCATAGTATAAGCGTACAACCCAAAATACTCAGTAAAGTCTTAAAAAAAAACAAAGGGGCGATGGGTCCACAAATAAATAGTCCTCAAATTTTTTAGAATTTTCTGATATTTAAAAAGGTTTGTTTGGCTAGATATCAAAATAAAAAAGAATAAAATTAAAGGGAAAGGATATAAGAGGTGTTTGAGTCAAACACACCCTTAGCCCAAAAAAAATAGGATGCCTAGGCTTAAGGCCCAGGCCCAGCCTGTTTTCTGCGATTCCTCTTTTTTCTTCTGTTTTAGGCCGGATCTAGCCCAGCCGTATGGGTTGGGCTTGATCTAGAGGCGTGGCTTTCTCATTGGTCCGACCTAGTGACCAAACCGGCCATTATCAGCAGGCGTGCGTGAATTGTTCGTGCACGCTTACTACATGAATAGGGTAATTAAAATGCCAACAGGGGGGAAAGAAAGCTTACCTACTTCAGTTGTTGTTGGAGATGAGCGTGCTTGGGAGTGTGGTAGCGTTGCTTTTCAAAGTGTTTTTCGCTCGAAAATATATCAAAATAATATGTTTAAAAAATTATTTTCCACATCAGTACATCAAAATGATTTGAAAATATTAAAAAATTATTAATTTTAAACAAAAAAATATAATTTTAAACTTTTTTTAAAATATTTTTAAAACATAGAAACAAACAAATGTAATGTAAACGGAGGTGATGCTGGTTTGGACAATGCTACTTTCCTCCCCTTCGTCTTTGTTTATTTCTCTTTAGTCATCCTTCTCTATGGTTTCTATGTTTTTTTTTTGTTTGTTGGCTCTCTTTGTATGGTCTTTCCTCTATTTTTTTTCTGTTTCTAGTCCCTCTCTCTCCCTATGTCGTCCTCTGAGTTCTCTCCATCCTTTTTCTCTCCAGTTTCTCCTCTCCTTCTTCCTTTGTCTCTGTTTTTTTTCTTTTCGTCCCCCCTTTTACTTGCCCTCTACTTCTACTTTTATAGGGCTTCTTGAGGGAAATTTGATCCTTATCTTCCTAGGATCGTGATCTTCATGTAAAGATAGAATTGACTCCGTGTTTGGTGGGATTAGGACACCAATAATCCTGCCATTGCTGGACTGTTGGTGATGGTTTCCTTAACGTTAATGACACATTGTGACGGTGAAGAAAGACTGTAACAGAATGGGATAGATTTGGCTGTGTTGATGGGTCTTAATAGATGCCATTTCATTTTTCGTTCTCTTTTCTTCTTTTGCTGGCGGGTTCCTCTGTTTCAAAGAGGAAGAGGATGAACAGTCCTTCTTGGAATGACGTCGTTTCTTCGGCTGAATTGGGCATCTTCATTTTTCCCCGTGAAGTTCTGACATTTAGCGATTGGGCCCTTATTCATGAAAATCTTTTCTTTCTTTTAATTTCGCACATGGATCAATTGTAATTGGACCCCGGGATTTCAATGTCATTTACAAAGAAAGTCATTGCTTTCAAATTTAATCAATTGACATAAAAAAACAAAGACAAGATGCTCGGGTTTAATTGTAACCTAGATGATTGTAAAAATAAGGTTAGAATTATTTAAAAAAAAATTAAAGCTCACATTTATTTTCTTCAAAAAAAAATTATTTTAATTATATGACAAAAATAAAAATAAATTCAAAATCAATATAATATAATATTAAAGGATAAAATAAAAAAAATAAAAAAAATTCTTCAAAAATCCAATGCTAAAAGTTTTTTTAATATAAAAAAGGTTTGGATAGGCACGCAGGCCCTAGTGGCCCAGAGTATGGCCTTAAAAAAAGTCACTACCACCAAAATTCTCCCATCAAATGTAAACCATCGACATCAAAATCGATATTTTTTATGAATGGAATTGATTTCAACCGACCATCTTTTCTTTCCTTTCTCTAACTCAGAGAATAAAAAAGAACTTTTTAACCAAAATAAAAGGTGTCGCTAATATGAGGTTAGCCATAAATTCTCTTCATGTTTTATATTTTAGCCATCAATCTCTAAATTTTGTATTTTTACCATACTTTCAAGCCTAATATCTTCTTTGTATATATATAATAATCAAGATTTTATATAAAAATTAGTGCTAAAAACATTTGGGTAAGAGCAAGAAAAATTACATTTGTATATATAAAAGCGTAAGCTATTGAAGGGCATGATTGAAGAGGGAAAACAAAAGTTAGAAAATTAACACACACACACACACAAACATATACATTGTCGCACGTGTGAGGCGTCGCGACAATCGTACTCCACACTCATGTGTGTATCTGGAAAATATAGGGAGACAAGTAATTCTTGTCTTTTATTAGTGGAAAAATAGAATGGGAGTCACCACCTAGTATTTTGGTCACTAGGAACCCTAACTGGTCTTAGAGATCGGGCACGGAGACTGGTTGCGTATAGGGAAGACATTAGCACCCCAAACACGCCCTACCTAAGGTAAGCTGCATTGTTTAATTATTTGATACAAAAAAAAAATAAGTGTAACAACCCGGCTTTTCAAGCCCAAAACAACAATAATTTTTTTTGTACTTGACACACATCGTGTTGGTAATCGGCGAACATGTTCCCTTCACATCATCAATATACAATCCATACATCAACAACAATCAACATTTCATTTAAAAGTGAATCTTACATAAACTCATAATATTATGTTTACACGATTAGAAGTTCGCATTTAAAATATACATGCATAGACATGAGTTTGTATTCTATCCTACAAATAGTCATCACAAATTTAATCTAAAAGGATCTAATAATAGTTATACATTCAGTATATTGATTCATATAAAATACATCATGATTTAAAATGCAACTACATGATTCCTTGTAAAAGTAGGTTCCCATGTATTGGGTTTCATAGGCACCTTGTTCGTATGACGTCCCTACTGCAGTACAAAACATTTACAAGAATGCAATTATTTAATAATAATAATAAAAAGAAGAAAACGGTATGACAATTTAATGAAGCATTAACATTATCTCATGTTCGAAACGTGACATTTGTAGTTCCTCATGTTCTTGGGATACTCAACTTGTAATACATATATATGAACCAATTCTTAATATCAACCATAATCTTAAATCCGGCCATTCTTTTAAGACATTATTTGTTGAGGTTAACTGTTCACTAACCCCGGCCATCCCCTTCGAATGCCATCAACCAAAGCTAATCAATCGTTTGTCCCAGTCGTCCATTCAGATGCCATTAGCCAAAACTAATCATTCATTTGTCCCGGTCATCCATTCGGATGCCATTAGCCAAAGCTAATCAATTGTTTGTCTCAGTCATCCCTTCGGATGCAATTGGTCAAAGTTAATCATTCATTTGTCCCGGTCATCCCTTCGGATGCATAGCCCAAGCAAATCATTCATTTGTCCCGGTCATCCCTTTGGATGCCATTAGCCAAAGCTAATCAATTGTTTGTCCCGGTTATCCCTTCGGATGCATAGCCCAAGCAAATCATTCATTTGTCCCGGTCATCCCTTTGGATGCCATTAGCCAAAGCTAATCAATTGTTTGTCCCGATTATCCCTTCGGATGTATAGCCAGAGCTAATTATTCATTTGTCCTGGCCATCCCTTCGGATGCAATTAGCCGAAGCTAATCAATTGTTTGTCATGGTCATCCCTTCGGATGCCATTAGCCAAAGCTAATCATTCATTTATCCCCATCCCTTCGGATGCAATTAGCCGAAGCTAATCAATTGTTTGTCCTGGCCATCCCTTCGGATACCATTAGCTGAAGCTAATCATTTATTTGTCCCGGCCATCCCTTCGGATGCAATTAGTCGAAGCTAATCAATTGTTTGTCCCGGCCATCCCTTCGGATGCCATTAGCTGAAGCTAATCATTCCTTTGTCCCGGCCATCCCTTTTGATGCAATTAGCCAAAGCTAATCATTCGTTTGTCCCGGTCATCCTTTCGAATGTCATTAGCTGAAGCTAATCAATTGTTTGTCCTGGCCATCCCTTCTAATGCCATTAGCCAAAGTTAATCATTTGTTACCATTTAAGCACTTGACGGTCTGATATCTGAATTAACACAATATGGTAACATTCATGATAAAGTATTTTCATTATTCAACATTATTTAAAAGAAAGGTGAAAGTCACATACCTACAGTTGAAGCTTTACTCATACTCCCCTGTTGCTGCTGTTGCACCACACCGGAGGTCCCTCTTCAAACTTGCAGACCTACTGTGTGAGATACACACCTTCTATACCGAATGTTTGTTTCAGATCTCCACCATTCAGAATCTAGACAGAATCAGGAAGAACAACATATCCCAATTATAGCCTAATCTAACGGTGGTTGAAGGAGAAAACAGACAGCAAAGAAACTGTCCAGAAGTATATTTTCCCAGATATTCTCCTCCCTCGATATCTCTCAAACGGGGACTGATATAGAAAATCCCTCCGGTGACAATGTACACGACATAGATGAGAACAATATATCCGAATATTGTTCTGATCCAACAATGGAAGGTGAAGTTATAGCTGTTGGATGTTATGTCATCAATATGTCTTCTCTTTAGCCTCTCTCTAAACTCTCTCTTACTCTTGCCAGTCCCTCCAAGAGAGAAAATAGAATGATATTTATAGTTCTAACATCTTGTTAATTGCACATTTATCCCCACCCCTTTTTATCATTTTTACATAAACTCTCAACCTTCTGTTATTTGAATATTGACCTCTCTTGATCTTACGTATTCATTTTGTCCTCACAATTGTTTTTCTTTTCAATAATTTAGTACTATATTCACTTTTCATTTCATTAATTTCACTATTTTTTATCTTGATTTAGGTTTCTTTAATTTAATTTAACCCATTTTACTATTGGTTAAATTTCTCATCTTTTAAATACCTAAAAAATTATAACCGGGGGTTTACAATAAGGTCTTGTCATGTTTTCTAATTGTTGGTCTGTCTATGGTTCAAGAAAATCCCTTCTTGGTAAGAAGGTTCTTATCTTATCGGGTAAAGCTTAACCATTCTAACGTCAACAAAAGAACTACCTTTTTAATATCAGGAATACGTTTTACATATAAATTTGTAATCCCGGATATGAAAAGAAAACAAAATAAATTTTTTGAATTTTTTTGAAATATTAGCCAAGTTCTCGTGACTTTAATAAACTGGTTATTAAAGCCAAAATGCATGCTAAAACATAATTGTTTTTGAAGTTTTATTTGTTGTATGAAAATACAATATGATTTTTTTGCTTTTAGAGACTTGACCGTATGCATGAAAACATAGACATGTTTTTTTTTATGAAAACCGGGTATTTTAATACCAGATTTGTATTTTTACGGTATAAAGTACAAGCCAATATTAAGCAAAATTTCATAACAAAATACACAGGGAAATCATGAATTTTTCCAAAAATATTTTTTTTGAAAATTTTTGAAACTGGACCAGACCCGACCTAAAAAAAATTATGGGCTGAAACCCACTAATGGACAGAAGGCGTGAATTAATTCATGCCTACTATTCATGTAGTGAACAGCGGGGAAGAAGAAGAAGAAGAAGGGGGAGGATGGCTAACCTGCGATGGTGGTGGTCTGGCCGGCGTGAAGGGCAGCGTGGGGCCAGCGGTGGTGGCAGACGGTGGCTGAGGCGATGGTCTTTCTTCTTCTCCCCTCTGCTTCGTTGTGCTGTTTTCTTTCTCTATTTTTTGTTCTCTCTGGTAACAAGGTTTCTTCCCTCTCTGCAGTGGATGTGTGGCCTCCCTCCTGTTCGTAGTGGATCATAGTGGCGGGGGAGAGGCACGGCGGCAGCTGCTGTGGTTTTTTCTTCTTCCCCGTGTGTGTTGCCTCTGTCAACAACGTCCACCTCTCTCTGTCGTGGTTGTGCTGCTGATAGCTCACGGTGCTGGTGGCAATAGAGGAACTGGGGGAGCTATTTGGCCGGTGGTTCTCCTTCCCTTCTCAACGTTGTCCTCTATTTCTGGCCTTCTCTGTTCCTCTTATCTGTCTTTAAAATCTTCTTCCCTACCCCTGGTTTGTTTTCCTTCTCTATTCGATTCCGTTTCTTCCCTCTCTGTCATTGCTCTGCTCCTCTCTTCTTCCCCCCTCTCTCTTCCTTTTTTCTTCTGTTTTGTCCGAGCTTCACTCCTCTCAAAAACAAACTCTTCCCTCTGTTTTCTGTTCTCCCCCCTCCCTTCAATTCGTTCCCCCTTTTTCTATTTATAAGTAAACGGAGAGGGACCCCCCCTGCTCTGTCCCATCGTGGTGCACTTTCCCTCTCTCAACTCTCTCTCATTTTGCTCTCTAACATATGCCTCTATTTATAGGCATCCATGGCAGCTGCTTTTGCTCTTTTGTCAACAATGGTGGCCACCAACTCCAGCTTATCTTCAACAATGGTGGCTGCCAACCTTTGACATTTGGGATGGGTGCACATGGTTGGTGCAGCTCTAGCTGTAGCTGCTGCATTTGTCAATGGACGGTGCAGTCCATTGATGATTGCTGCACATTAATGGCAACAATCCTAACATGGGTTTTGACAGGGTTTTATGCTAGTAGGAGGGAGAGAAAGTGATCGGGAAAAAGATTTTCTAAAATCTTCTTCTTCCCTGCCTTTGCATGCACAGGGAAGAAGGAGAACAGTGCCGTCAAAACGGCACTATTTCGGTGTTTTTTTTTAAGAAAATTTAATTGGAAAGAATCCAAAAATGGGTTATGACATATATATATATATATATATATAGAGAGAGAGAGAGAGAGAGAGAGAGAGAGAGAGAGAGAGAGAGAGAGAGAGAGGTGCATAGTTGAATATTCATATGCAATGAACCGTGCACCTCATGTCTTTTAGTTTTAGTATAACGAGGCATTTCACAAAGTTTGAGTTTAGTACCAGTAATGTTCAAAAGTCTTGTTTTGGGTACAATTTTTGTTCGTAAGTCTTTTTCGGTCCTTATAATCCTCTACATTATTACTTCATAATCATGTAATAATTCATTAAATTACTAATATAATTACAATATAGTTCTTCAAATGAATAAATTTATGCAATCAGATCGCTGCATTAATTCATATATCGAATCATTTTTACATTAAAAAAAATAAATAGTAAAAAAGTAAAAACAATTGTGCATGATATTGTAAAAATTTCTCCTCGGGATGCGGTGTCAAGGAAGTTCATGATATGCATGAAATTTTATTAGTATTAACGTGACGTGCTCACGTAAAAGAAAATTAAAGACTTTGCTGTTTGATTTCCGAATCCAAAAGTTTTGAATGTTCTTAGCAAATACTATTCCTTGCATAACTCTCTGCTTCAACTTGAGCAATCTTCTGTTAATTGGTCTCTATTCGACCATCAGTTAACATTATCTTCAAGCACAGCTGGTCTAACTTAGAACAGCCATTAACTTAATTAGAAGAAACAAAAGAAGTACTGGGCAACACGAAACCTCATAGCACAAATTGTATCTTGATGCTAAGAAATTAGCCAAAAATGTGCTGAAGGACAAAAGAAAACACCAAACAATGCAATTAATTATACTACTTAAAGATTTCGAAAGTATTTTTGTATCTATCCTAGAAAAGCAATTTAGATTTAATTTCCAACAAAACAGTCTTCGATTTGATTCTCTACGGTCTTTGATACCGTAAGTTAGCGTCTTCTTCTTTGAGACCTCAAACCCTATCCTTCTGTGAGGCTGCTAGGAACAATATTTTGACCATCGCGTGTCCTTTTGTCTTGAAAAAATTAACAAACAATTTTCATGCATGGAAACTTCATGCTTGTGTGATATGGTGATGAAACAAACAGCCAGGTACTGAATATTCAGTTATAATTATTCCTTCACAATGAATTGAACTGGAAATTCAAATGATAATTAATATAAGTTGGTTAGTATTTAAATATCAGGAATAGATTAGAAAATTCCTAAAATTATTTTAAATATCAATAATTTTATTTAGAAGTAGTTTTTTATTACAATATACAAATTATAAAAAGCTCTTAGGTGATGTCTAAGAGTGTTTGCGACAAAAAATAAAATATGGGTATGTCACAAAGTTTCATTCCACTACTTATAATATTCAAGAATCTTATTTTTGTTTAAAAGCTTGGTTATTTAGGAAGTCTTTTTGGTCCTTGTATTTTTATAAAAATTACAATTTAGTTTTTATGATAAATAACTTTTGCAATCAGATTTCTATGCTATTACTTTTCATTTGGGTAAATCAGCACATGGAATCACTACAAGATTTAATAATTTATTGATGATAAATTCTGTCGGTAATTATTTTATCAAAAAATTCATAGACAGAAATTATCCATCGAAAAAAATCTCATCGGTAATTTCTAGTCTATCGGTAAGTTCATTATTAATAAAAAAAGGTTTACTAATAGTTTTATAAATACACTAAACGTGCAAAAAAATAAAATTTACTCGTTTCACACCTATAATTTTGTCATTGCAGTGGCGTTTTCCTTATCCATGTAATTAGAAAAACAAATAATAGTTAACTAGAAAGAATAATATATGTTGCAAGACTTGCAGTTGAGACTACACGTGAATTGTAGTTTAGAATGATTAGGTTTGATGCAACATAGTGGCATGATTGATAGAAATCCCATTGGATTGAAAATATTTCTTTATTAGATTGATGCACTTTCTTGTTAATCAAGCACATTGAAATCATATGCTTTGATTCAAGCCCTAAATAATGAATCAAATGTCCGACTTCAAAATATATGAATTTCAATTCGTAAAAGGCGACGGTCTCATACAATAGAAAAACTAATATTAAAAAATTAATTGAAGCGACTATATATGTCTTGCCAAAAAAATATATTCAAAATTAGTTTGTTAGTTCAAGCAATAACCTAAAAAAAATTAAAAATAAAAAGAAGATTAATTTCTTATACTAATATGGACTCTCTACTGTTGATTCAAATACAATTGATAGTTTTTCATTTTATTTTTGTCAAAGAATCATCTTCACATCCATCCTAAGATCATAGTTTTTATATTAATTTTCTTCAAGTTAACAATGTATATATTTTCTTACTCCATTGTGTTTAGATTAATGTTCCTAACCCTTTTATCATATTCTTAGTGTTAGAGAATAATATAAATCATATCTTGGGACCTCACCTAACAGCTTAAGTTATTGGGTTGAGATGGTTCTTTGACATGGTATCAGAGCCTTGATGATCATAAAGCGGTCACGAGTTCGAATCTCACCATTCTTATTATTTGATAAAAATCAAGCACAAGGTAATGTGAGCCTGTGCAAGTTTCAAGCTCAAAGGGCTTTCACTTGAGGGGGTATGTTACAGAATAATATAAATCATATCTTGGGACCTCACTTAACAGCTTAAGTTATTGGGTTCTTTGACACTTAGAAACATTAATCTACGTGAATTTCTTGTACAAAATGGAACAAACTACACATATTAAGAAAGCTTTATTAATCAAGGTTGGTTGTTATTAGATAGAGTATAATATAAAATTATTTTTGAGAGCTCATATAAAAATACAAATTATTTGGTTGAATTGATTTTTTATTATGGTATTAACTAAGCGATTATAAATTTAAATATTACTATTCCGATTCTAATTAATAAAAATTAATGACAATGTAATATCTGTTTGTATAAATTTTAAATCCAAAAAACTATTAAGATGATTAAATTATTTATTATTAACAGGCAGTTATAATCCTATCAAGACAATTGAAGACTTTGCTTAAGATTAATTATTGTTTTCGATCCATTGAAATCACCTTTTAGGCACGGTGTGTATGGAAGTTCAGAAAAAATTCAAGAGACGCA
>Ga0325410_1007196_pt1 | contig 12186 bp, 13 predicted proteins | sample PopdelMetagenome_16_FD_206182 | JGI IMG/M metagenome (GOLD analysis project Ga0325410, IMG submission 206182) | Populus deltoides microbial communities from Bellville, Georgia, United States - Xylem-PdIQD-R3 | ecosystem: Host-associated > Plants > Phyllosphere > Stem > Wood/Secondary xylem... | reverse complement strand
TTCGCTTATTCTACACAACAAAGTACTGCTAAAACAGACATCAAGCTAAATAAAACGGCATATTACAAAAATAAAAACGATTTTTCTTAATTTGCCACGAGAACACAGGTGAAGAAAACTTTGAAGTTTAATTCTTTATTTTTTTTGTGGCCATTGATTTAAATGGCAACGATAATTAATGTCCTTTATCTTTTCATGTAAATGTCCACACGGCTTGCATTGAGTGTATTTTAGACCACCCGCGCATATATATATATATATATATATATATATATTGAAATGACAAGCTATATAAATCAAAATAATACATCAATGATATTTGATAGCATAGCCCGCATCCCATTTTATTTTGTAGATAATCACTTCAATAGTACAAATCTTCAAAAGCAGGCAGAGCCGCCGCGCATCGCTTTTTAACAGTAAGACTCAAACAGTAAAAGAAGATCGGAACCTGCCCGTTTTGTCCAAGGAATCTACCGAGAATGATTCCCTTTAAATCTAAGACCTAAAAAGCTAATTAAGAAAAAAAAAAGCCACCGATTTTTATGGGATTTTTTCTTCGAATTACACGAGTTGCAAGAATAAATGTGGTAATCTCATGTTAGTCCCCAACCCCTACTAGCCATCTCTCATCCTATGAAAAAATTCAGTCAAGTGCTTCTGTCTGAAATCAAAGTAAAATCTCGACAGGAAACTTTTTAATTATCTCAACAAGTTATTACAAAAAGTAGTTAATTTACATGGAAAACTCTTTCAAATCTTGATACAAGTTTTCGTTTTTTAAGGCATTCAAGACCTAATTAAAAAAAACAAACAAACAAACAAATAAGTTTGGAAGTCTTCGCTGGACACTGATTTAAGGTTTCCCCAGATAAAAAAAAATAAAAAAAATTCACCGGCACGTCATCAAGCTCAGGTCCCACCATCTGTAAATAAATAAATAAACTAATAAAAGGCCCCACCGAAAACAAATCAAGGACTGCCTCTCCCTCCCTCTCCCTCTCTAAAAACTCTCCACCATTCCCTTCCTCCTCTACTTCACACACAGCCTATCTTCAGTCTGTTCATCTTCGAATATCTCTCTCTCCCTTCTCATCTCTTGATACAGATCTATTTTTGTTCTTGCTGAAAATGACGGACACAACAGATGATATAGCAGAGGAAATCTCCTTTCAAGGCTTTGATGATTACTGCAAACTGCTTAAGAATTTATTAAACGATGTGTTGCAGAGAGAAGTTGGTACTGATTTCGTCGAGAAACTTGAACGCAATCGCACTCTCGCTCAGGTCTTCTTCCTTTTCTTCTACTTCTCCTTCTTTTTCTTAGAGAGAAGTTACTGTGATCGATGATCATAACTTTAAACTGGTCTTGATTTTTTTTTTTTAGTGTTCATTGGATTTTTTTTGGTGTGCGGATGTTGTCATCATTGTTTTTGCTAGTTTCGCGTATTGTGTTTTTGCATGGTTTTGTTTTGTTGAGGAGAAAACAGTGGAAGCAAAATTAGTTAGTATTAACATTATTATTATTATTATTATTATTATTATTATTTACTTGTTTGTTTATTTTTGTGATTGCTACCTTTTTGATAAATATTCTTTTGGTGATTACTTATTTTTTCTTACTACGTCTTATGTGTTTTTCTATTTTGTTTTTAATTTTTAATTTTGCATGTTATACTAATTAAGAAGTAATAGCTGTAATCAAAGAAAAAAAAAAGCTAAAAAAATTATGTTCTTTTATTACATATTTGCTAATTAAAGGTAAATTTTATTTTTTTGAAATAGCATTTATTTTATACTGTTTTACTTCGTTTAGCCTCAAAGCTGTTGCAGTCTTGCAGATTGTGATGACAAGAAGAATCAGTGATTTATTTATTATTTTTTACTGGTATATTTTTCCTGCATTTTCATCGATTAATATTCATATATCGGGAGAAAATATTAAGGGAAGTTATATTTTTTTTTTGGGTGTGTGTACGCGTGTATAGAGTGCTTGTAATTTGAGATTGGCGGGGATAGAAGACACAGCTGAGTTGCTGGAGAAGCAGCTTGCATCAGAGATATCAAAGATGACATTAGAGGAAGCATTGACACTTGCTCGTGCTTTCAGCCATTATCTTAATTTGATGGGAATTGCTGAGACCCATCACAGGTACGTATAAGTTTCAGATAACTTTTGAAATTGAGCATGTTGACACTGCATAATGTATTCCTTTCATGCAGGGTACGTAAGACACGGGATTTGGCGCATCTATCAAAATCTTGTGATGAAGTCTTTAATCAGCTGTTGCAGGGTGGAACATCGGCTGACGAACTTTATGACTCTGTTTGCAAGCAGGTTTGTCTGTACTGGTATTTTTCTTTCGAGTTTTCTCTGACAGTTGGGTTGGTCACTGAAACTGACAATTAAGAAAGCAGAAGAAGTTTTCAAATCGCAATTTGTGTTTTTGGAAATTCTTACAAGTTTAGGGGACGCATCAACTCGATCAGCCTAAAGAATTTTACCGGCTTCATTCAGTGGAACGTTTTTTGCATGATCTATAAGGACTAATAACTACTACCATGACTACGAATTCTTTTATTTCCCTGAATATCTTAGCTACTAAATGGAGCATATCAGTATTATATAATTGCAATTTTTAAATGCGATCCTGCTAAGTAGTTGCTAACAGTTCTTATATCATGTTCTTGTCCAAATCTTGTTCATGCAGGAGGTTGAAATCGTTCTTACTGCACATCCTACTCAAATTAATCGTCGTACCTTGCAATATAAGCACGTTAGAATTGCTGTAAGTTGTTAATGGCTTGGGCACTGATTGTTATGTTACATATGATAATATTAGATATTGCAACAATGTCAAGGGTAACATTTTGGATGTGAACTTGCTCTATTTGCAGCATCTTTTAGATTACAACGATCGACCTGATCTTACACAGGAAGATAGAGAAATGCTTATCGAAGATCTGGTATAGTCTCAAACCTCAATAATTCTGCTTAAGAGTCACAATCAACGTTACAGTTAGAGCATAATGATCCGGTGTCAAATTATCTCTCTCTGTTTTTTTTTTGGTGGTTTATATTATTTTTGCTTTTGTAGGTAAGAGAGATTACTTCAATATGGCAGACAGACGAGCTTAGGCGCCACAAACCCACGCCAGCAGATGAAGCCAGATCTGGTAAGCCAAGTTACTTCTAAATCTGTTTGAATAACTTACCTTTGGTTCTTTGGAAGTTTCTGTTACTTGGTGATGCCTGATGGGATCATATTTTGATAAACTCAGGCTTGCACATTGTGGAGCAGTCTCTATGGAAAGCAGTACCTCATTATTTACGTCGTGTCAGCACTGCGCTGAAGAAGGTTTGCTGTCACATGATAGTGTTTTCTTTCAAATGATTGTGAGAAGTTGGTTGACTTCTTGTTCTTGTATGTGGATTTGATCGCTGCGTTTCTTTTCCCCTTAGCATACAGGAAAGCCACTTCCATTAACCTGCACGCCAATAAAGTTTGGGTCTTGGATGGGGGGTGATAGAGATGGAAATCCAAATGTAACAGCGAAGGTGAGCCTTTCAAATTCATGATTGGGTTCTCTGGTATTTATCTGGGAAGAAACTAATTTAATTGAAGAAAATATTCCCACTCATGGGTTGTGTATGACAGAAGTTGGTTCATTAATTTATCTAACAGGCACGTGCAAAGAATGATCCCTTTAATCATGTTGTAGTATGGTAATGTCCATTTAGGAAATCCATCTGTTTTCCTTGGAACAAAAATGAAAAAGGAAGTTGCTTGCTGCTTCTTTCTAGTTACAATTAAATGTCCTGATGAATGCCTAAGATCCAAGGTTATTGAGTGACAATATCATGGCTTTGCTTTAAAACCTATGGCATTTTTGTGCCGTTAAAGTTATCTTGTGTTTATTTTGCATATTATCACTGTCCTTGTTGTTTATTAGCATCTGCACTTCAGAGTTCAGTTCTTGATTTAAACTATCGCATGACATATCCACATATTGAAATGACCCTTGCATCAGCAGACATAGTCTTAAAATTGAAGGGTTGCAATATTTTTCTGTGCCCCAGAAGACTTTATTGTTGGGATACTTTGTTGTTTGTTGCCAGATTGTGTGTTTGTGTAGTCAACCATTGCATCATTTCATGGGAAAAGCTTAGTAATTGACAAAGACTGATTTTCGATGTGGCTATTAGCACTCTACCAATTCATAGTGGCACTTCACCTTTATAACGGGAAAAAGTGGGGTTCCACGCACGCTGTAGTGCTAGTAGAAGAATTCCTAATCTTTTCCTGTTATACTGTACCGTTTCTATCAGGTATATAAAGTTGTTAATAGATTTTGTTTTTATTGTTCCAGGTCACACGAGATGTCTCTCTTTTATCAAGGTGGATGGCTATTGACCTTTACATTAGAGAAGCTGATAGTCTCAGATTTGAACTATCCATGTCTCGCTGCAGTGATAAGTTGTCAAGAGAGGCACATGACATTCTAGAACAAGGTTCAATTCACTGGAAATTTACTTAAATTATGTAAAAAATTTCCTCTGTGGACAATCTGACAAGTAACTGTCTAATTAGATAAAAAAAAAGGGCCTGCCCTGATAGCTTGACATGTAATTGTTAGGTGCACTGTTCAGTTTCTAAAGATATAAAATAGCGATAATTTAGCTTGATTTGAGAATATTTTATCTTGAATGTTTGTTATTAAGACTTAATATGTGAAGTGAGAGACAATACTCAACTGAATCACCTCTATGAGTAACAGAAGCTGTTCAATGGAAATTATACTTGAGAGAATTGTTATGTGACAGAGGTTATTTACTGAGGATGGTCAGCATGAATGATGGTTCCATGCTAACATTTGTTGATGCCTTCTCTATTTCAATTATGACTGCTAAAATTTTTGTCATGGTAAAAGAATTGTTCATCTGAGTTAAAGTTGGTGTTGTTCCTTGTGCAGAAAGACAAATTGTCAAGTTGCTCTGTGTCTTTCCTTTCATTTCTTCCTATGATATTTTTCTATATTAGATTGTATTTGTTGCCAATGCTACGTTGTCAACTTTGAAAATTTTTATTCCATCACTGGTCCTTTTCTCATGATAAGGTTATCAGGGATGATGGCTCATGGAAAATTTTCTGCCTTTCTGTGGTTATCTTCAATTCACATAGAACTTGATTTTTTGGTTTCATTGAACTGTTAGCTTTTGCAATGAAAATTTGTGTTTTTCAGTATCTCTTTGGCTCAATGCCTGTCCGTGAGAGGGTAAATACACCGGGAAAATGACTCTTGGTTTTTTAAAGTCACTGGTCATGCTCGGTGGTAAAGTTTTTAAAAGTTTTAACAGAAACTTGATACAGAGTAGTTCCTTTGTGGTTGAGGGATTTGTTCCAGGCTCAAGATTAGTAATAAATACTGTTTATATTTGAGTGTGTGTGTGTGAGAGAGAGAGAGTTAAATTCAAGATTGATAAAAACAAGTCTTCCATGTCAATCATGTATGGTTCATGTCACATGATTTTTATGGCAATCATCAGGTGTTTTGTTCCACTTATAATTTCTGATGGTTGGTGAATATTGCATGCAGAAACTTCTCCAGAGGATCGGCATGAGGGTTGGAATCAACTGATGAGCAGAAACCAAACAAAGCATCATGGCCAACAAACTCCATCACTTCCTACGCAACTTCCAGCTACAGCTGATCTTCCCTCCTGCACTGGTAAAGAAAAGCTGTCTCACTAATCATTTATAGTCATGCTTTCCCTGCAATTTTCATTAATAGTGATATCTTATGCCAAGTCCCTTTTTATTCATTAGAATCACTATCATTGCTTCTTTTTTTAGAGTGATAACCAAACTTAGTCAAGTCATGTATTGTAATTTCAACTATCAATAACAAAGGTTCATAACTTCAATTTATCTCTTCATGTAGAATGTGGCAATAATGGTGGATCACAGTATCCCAAACTACAACTTCCAGGGACTGATTACTTGCCGTTGAATTGTCAGGTAAACTCACCTATCTGGTAGCGATTTTGTATAGATATTTCTCCTTTATCATTTTCAATAGTATTTTGAACTAAAATAGTATGTTTCCTTTTCTTTTCTTGTTTTTTTTTTTTTACAGGATGTTCAGGATTCTTCAAACTCAGAATCTTCATTCCAAGATTCTAGCCATGACTGTTGCAAATCAATTACAAATGGAAGTATTGCTAATTCTGACAGCCATCAATCAGCTCCAAGCCCACGAGGATCTTTCACCTCCAGTCAACTCCTTGCTCAGAGAAAACTTCTCGCGGAATCTAAGATAGTAAGATCCAGCTTCCAGAAGCTTCTAGAGCCAAGTCTGCCTCAACGTCCTGGAATCGCTCCTTATAGAATTGTTCTTGGTCATGTGAAAGATAAGGTATTATTACTTTCTGCAGCTTCAAATTTGTCAAATACTTGAAGTGTAGTACATGTAAAACCGTAAAACACATAGTATCTGTAAATGTTATAACAAATATCAAAAATCCAGTGTCTTGTTGAATGAGTGAATGGCAGACTTTCAAAAGGTGCAGTCTGATTACTGCAATTTCAGTTCAGGAGTTCAAAGTTAATATGATTATTTCCTTCCCCTTAAATTTCAGATGAAGAAAAAAGGGAAAAATACAAACAAACTGTGATTTGAGCTTAATGGAGTTATTTTTAGGCAACACCCCACATGTTCTCTAAGCAATCAATAGCATGGAGTCAATTTTTTTGAATAATCAACATCAGAGGGTATGGAGGAGGGGATATAAAATACAGGTGTAGTTGTATTGATTTTAAGTCAATAGAATTTGATTGGGCCCTGAGTTTTCAAGATATTTGCATTTGTTAATTCATAAAGAAGTAGATCAATGAAGATATTCTCAGCCAAACAATTATTTTGTTAAGCAGATACTTTTTTATGATTACTCTGAGTTAACCTTGTGAAATCAATAGCATAAACTTTACTGAATAACTCATGCTTCATTAAGCTTCCTTCTCGGACGGAGTTTCTCAAATTGTTAAAATATGAGATAGGGATTGATGAGTAGCTATTTCTCAAATTCTTAAATGTAGGGATTGATGAGTAGATTGACAATTTGGCATCCTAATTGTTTTTTTGATATCTAATGCGACTTCTAGCGTTGGGTGAATTAATATTGTGGGGTCAGCGTGAAATAGCTGCTAATCAATATACCATTCATTTAAGAAAGAGCTTATGGATAAAGGAAGTGTCATAATGGTTACTAATCAACATATTCATGGGTTTATTTTTATTTTCCAATGACTTTGGCGGTGATTCTCTTTAATCTGCTAAGGTCTTTTACCCATTTTTAACTGAGCAAGGCTTCAGTTTTTAAAAAATTTCAGTTATGCTATATCATTATAAACATCGGTATACTATGTGTGGTGATCTCAGCTTATGAAGACTAGAAGACGGCTGGAACTTCTTCTCGAGGATCTTCCCTGTGAATATGAGCCTTGGGATTACTATGAGACAACAGACCAATTGTTAGAACCACTGCTTCTATGCTACGAGTCTCTGGTAATAACTTCTGCATTATTATACCATTCTAGTTCCTCTCTTTTTGAGTTATAACTGAAAAGAATGAAAATATCACCGGCTTTACTTTACTTTATTCTTCATTTACTGATTTTTGCAGCAATCTTGTGGAGCTGGGGTGCTAGCAGATGGCAGGCTGGCTGACCTGATAAGAAGAGTTGCGACTTTTGGAATGGTATTAATGAAGCTTGACTTGCGACAGGTGGGATTTGATTCAGGTTATAGGTAGTAAGGTAACAATGTGCTCATGTAATATGATTTAACTGGACTTTTGGAATGCAACAGGAATCTGGTAGACATTCTGAAGCACTGGATGCAATCACCAAATATTTGGATATGGGAACGTATAGTGAGTGGGATGAAGAAAAGAAACTGGAATTCCTAACAAGAGAGCTCAAAAGCAAGAGGCCACTAGTTCCTTCCACCATCCAGGTAACGTGTTTAAATATCATGATAGCGTTAAAACCTGAGCAATAATTTTAATGGGCATAATCTACTGCAAATGTGCAATGGCAGGTCTATTGGGCTTAACCAATAGGTCGTCAGCTTGAGGTCTGTGAGTAGCCACTTTATGCAAACTCAGAAGGGTGTCTTTTGTTCTCTAGGATCCTATTTTGATGGGACCATAATTGAATAATGGTCTTTTTGAAACTTTTCTAATAATATTGTGATGAGGAAAGCTTATCTATTTAAACTTCTCTATTGGAAAAAGAAATGATGACAAGAATTGAATAAACAATGTTTTTCATTGGTTTTAATTTTTGGAATTATGTATAGTTCAATCACTTTATACCACATTAGTTTTGAGGTATAAAAGTAGCATGGAGATATTTTTATTTCTATTTTTTGGAGGTGAGTGCGGGTTACCCAAGGTGGTAATTTTGCAAATTGTTCCATCTTTTTTGGGATCAATAATGTGGCTGAGCAGGATGAAAGTTTGGAATTGTATGACATTCGTTGACTACTGTTTGCATTACTTTCTTCTTCAAATCTTTTCGAGTAACCACATTCAGCCTTTTGATTTCTTTACAGGTAACTAAGGGGGGTGTTTGACAGTGTAATTATGGTTGCTTTTCAAAGTGCTTTTCGCTGAAAAATACGTCAAAATAATGGTTTTATTTTTTAAAATACAGTTTGATATGAACACATCAAAATGATCTGAAAACACAAAAAAAGAAGCAAAAAACAATTTGAATTTTAGCAAACCTATATCTGGGCCGCACTTCCAAATAGGGGCTAAACATAACACGCTTGCATTTGTTGTTCATGTCTTTTTTCAGGTAGGGGAAATCATCTTTTTTTATCTATTTAATGTGTAATGTTTTCCAGCACAATCAAAGTGAAATCTGTTAAGTCCGATGTCAAAAGTTAAAAATAATATAAATTCGAAGCAATTGTGAATCTCTTAGAAACAAATTTGTGAAGAGACTTACAAATGCGTCCCTGCTTAAGACTAGCATAACCTTTCTTCATAAATTCTGCAGGTATAATTTAATGGAGCATACAAGTGATAAAAGATGTTAATGTAAAAATAGATCTACCCTGTACAAACATGTACATTCACTAGACAAATGCATTTGACAGGGTTAAGCCCTAAAAAGCTGTGGAGGAAATTCCTTAATTTGATCTTGTGAACAAACATTAATTTCCAAATTGATTATCGCGTTGATATTAAATTATTTTGGTGAAATATCATGATCTTAAAAGGTGTGTGGGAAAAATGCAATGCAACTTATTTCTTTGTGAAAATGATGCATTCTTGTATTTCAGCTTTATCATTTTCTGTACAAATATTAAGTGAAAGTATCTTTTTGATCCTCGATAATTTTGAACCAGCTCTTTTGGAATTATTTTTGCATTAGTCTGTCAGTGTGGTTGGATTGTATAAAGCATTTGTTAAGTAATTGAAATTACCATAGAATTCATGGCCTTTTGTTGAGTTGAGAATATGATATTTTCTTTTCAGAAAGCCTTGCAATGGATGCATTTTATGCACGCTCCCTTTGTCTATCTTTTGGTTTTTGTACTTGTATGCCTCCTTTTAATTTGGTTTTTGGCAGGTCACTCCTGATGTCAAAGAAGTTTTGGATACATTCCGCGTTGCTGCTGAGCTAGGGAGTGATTCGCTTGGAGCATATGTGATCTCTATGGCATCCAATGTATGAAAAACTGCTGCTACCCAGTCATTTATTTTTATATACATTCTAAGATAATATTACTGTCATATTTGGGTTTAATAGCAGAATATGCGAATAAACATTAACATTGTCTTGCATTTTTTTTCTTGACAGGCCAGCGATGTCCTTGCTGTGGAGCTTTTACAAAAAGATGCCCGTCTTGCTGTTAGTGGTGAGCTAGGGAAACCATGTCCTGGAGGAACGTGAGTTTATGCCTCTTATATGTTCATATATTGCTCTGTAAAATGCATTTCCTTGTTTATTCTGTCATTTGTTCATATGAATGTATGGTTACAGCATGGAAACAAGATCAGCAATTTTTTTATATTATATTGTTTCATTTAATTTATTTGATATGGTAATGTGTAAATGCTAGCATGCTCGCTAAAAGAAGGCATTCTTTTATTTACCTAAACAATTGAATTTGTGCAACATGTTTATTTACAGTTTTGATTCTTAGAATAAAGTGATGTCCTGTTATTATATAACGGTGTCATTTGCAGGTGTGATTTAGTGACCTAAGTGTTTGTCCCTTGCTGGTACAACAAATTTTTTTCCAAGTATGTTCTTTTTAGAGTATTTGAGATAATTTCTCAGTCACATACACCAGTTTTTCCTAAACAGCTTCCTTTGTGCTTTGATCTTTTTGTTGCTGATTCTGCTAGCCTACTAATATTTTCCCGGGCCTGAGGTTTGACTATTTGGTTAAGTTCTATGTTTGACCTGAGGGTAGATCACTCAATTCTCATTTCATAATCCACTGAGTTTATAGGAAGTAGGAAATAGAAAGTTCTGTGACCCTTTTGGCATGGTACTTCGGGTAATGAAATAAAAAGTTTACACAGTATTGACAATAAACATTCTCACAAGATCTACACTTGTCTTGGAATAGGCTGCGGGTGGTTCCTTTGTTTGAAACTGTGAAAGATCTTAGAGGGGCTGGTTTGGTTATCAGGAAATTATTATCAATTGATTGGTATTCAGAGCACATTATAAAGAACCATAGCGGGCATCAGGAGGTATTCATTTTAAAAGCCATTTTCAAATTGATTTTAGTAGATCCTTAATGAAACTCTAATCGCTCGTATACTTCCCATGAACAGGTGATGGTTGGATATTCTGATTCTGGCAAGGATGCTGGGCGCTTCACTGCAGCATGGGAACTTTACAAAGCCCAAGAGGATGTTGTGGCAGCATGCAAAGATAATAAGATTAAAGTAACTCTATTCCATGGACGAGGAGGGAGTATTGGCCGTGGTGGTGGACCAACATATCTTGCTATTCAATCCCAACCACCAGGTTCAGTAATGGTAAGTTACCTATCTGTGCATCATGGATGCCAGTAATCAGTAGTTTGGTCTCATAACATATTCTATTTTCCCCTTCTATTTTCTTTTTTTCTGTTGAAATTTGTAATTGTTGATATTACTATGCTCCGTCTTTTAAGACCAGAACACGTATAATCAATTCTCATATCTGAACTTGTAGACTGTTTTAACTATTTAGGCTTATGATGTTTAACGACTGATATCCTTCCAAACGGCAGGGTACTCTTAGGTCTACTGAGCAAGGAGAAATGGTGCAAGCCAAATTTGGGCTGCCACACACAGCTGTCAGACAGTTGGAGATATACACAACTGCAGTTCTACTCGCAACGTTAAAACCCCCAGAACGACCTCGAGAAGAAAAATGGCGTAATCTCATGGACGAGATTTCAAAAATCAGCTGCCAAAGTTACCGCAGCACGGTCTATGAAAACCCAGAGTTTCTTGCCTACTTTCATGAGGCTACTCCACAAGCGGAGCTTGGTTTCCTTAACATAGGAAGCCGACCCACAAGAAGAAAGAGCTCAACAGGAATTGGACATCTTCGTGCCATTCCATGGGTATTTGCCTGGACCCAAACAAGATTTGTTCTTCCAGCATGGCTTGGAGTTGGGGCAGGTTTGAAGGGTGTTTGTGAGGAGGGACACACCCAAGATTTGAAAGCAATGTACAAAGAATGGCCTTTCTTCCAATCTACTATAGATCTTATAGAGATGGTTTTGGGGAAGGCAGACGTTCCTATAGCGAAGCACTACGATGAAGTCCTTGTATCTAATAAGAGCAGGAGAGAACTTGGTGCTGCACTAAGAAGAGAACTCTTAACAACGGAGAAGTTTGTACTGGTGGTCAGTGGGCATGAGAGGCTATCAGAAAACAACCGGAGCTTGAGGAGGCTCATTGAGAGCAGGCTCCCTTATCTCAATCCAATTAATATGTTGCAGGTTGAGATTCTAAAGAGGTTGAGAAGCGATGATGACAATCATAAACTCAGAGATGCACTGCTTATTACTATAAATGGTATTGCTGCTGGTATGAGGAACACGGGCTGACAAAAATCTTTGCAGCTTTATGGTTTTACAACTCGGCGAATTATATTATGG
>Ga0325410_1007192_pt1 | contig 12189 bp, 10 predicted proteins | sample PopdelMetagenome_16_FD_206182 | JGI IMG/M metagenome (GOLD analysis project Ga0325410, IMG submission 206182) | Populus deltoides microbial communities from Bellville, Georgia, United States - Xylem-PdIQD-R3 | ecosystem: Host-associated > Plants > Phyllosphere > Stem > Wood/Secondary xylem... | reverse complement strand
AAGCCCCGAAACGTAGTTGAAAGATTTTCATCTTGTTCAATACTTCAGTCATTTGTGGTGGGACTGTATAAGGATCAACATATTTCTTGTCATAAACCAGATGATGTGCTGAGGCGTTGAAAAAGTTTTCAGCAGTTTTTCCAGATAAGAAGAAGTTTGTGACATCTTTGTCATCAGTTACAATGCAGTTCACTTTAAACCTGCACCAAGACATCAATAGTTATTTGTAATGGAGTAAAATATAAATGTATTAATTTCATGAAGAAATAAATCTATACGAAACAATAATGTGGGCATTGAATTTTTTTACGATGGAATTGGTGCAGAGTCTGGAGTTCCATGTTCAAAGCATCTGAGGTTGTCTGATGGTCCTGAGAGTGTTTTAGTGCATTTTGGGCATGTTTTGGACCACCACCCATTAAAGAGATCATAATCAGTAATAGATGCCATGCAAGTGAATCGCATATTCTGCGTTGATAAAAGTAGAAGTGAGAATAGAAATTAAAAAATACAGTTAAAAGAATACGCATAAGCATCAGCAATGAAACCTTATGTTGATGTGGATCCATGCATAAGATCTCTTTAATTGTTTTCCGGTTTTCATTTATTTGTTGATCCAATGACACAACAGCATTCAAAGATGGAGGAAGTTTATGGACATCATGCGGCACCTGGCTATAACTGAATTAAACAGAATTTCAAATAGTTAACAATAAATATTTATTGCTTAAGCAAAAATGAAATGGAAAATTTTTTTAGAGTAAGAGGGGTTTACAATTGCTTATATGGCAGAACTTCTGGAATATTTGGATTGAAATACCAAAGTGATGCAGCAGTCCCAGTTAAATTTGCTGTACCTGAATGCAAGTAAGAGAAAAAGAAGTAACAAATATGAATGAGAAAAAATTACAATTGGGCAACAAAGCCAAAAATGGTTTGATGCCATCGTATTAAAAACAACACAGCAAACCTCGGAATTCTGTAACTCGAAACCCGGCAAAGACAACAATTATGGGAGATTCTTGCGCATTAACGATATTATCATCAAAGCTTCGAGCAACGTCTCCCCATAAAGTAAGTCGGAGATCTTCTCCTCTGTTTGAAACTTGGAATTTTTAGATAAAACAATGGAAAACATAAGTTAGAAATGCAATTTTAGCAGTGGAAATACCTTATATTCTCAATGATGAACTCTTTTTTATCTTCAAGTCTGTGACCTTGAACTAATATCTTTTCAATTGGCTGGATTCCTTTAAGTCGACCCAGAACATCTAGAATAATTGAAAGGTTAGTGAAATAATGCATTTTTTTGCCATTTTCAATAAAAAAATCTTTATCATACCTGTAAGAACTCTTGATCCTCTGCCTTTGGTTAAGACATGTGCAAAGTCAGTGAGGTTGAAATGGTATCGCGGCACATCATGTTTAACAGAATCAAGATGCATTATCTTGGTATCAGACTTTAAGTCAATAATTGCCTCATGATCAACAACAATATTAGCAGCTCGATTTTCGTAGGTGTAGAAGTCTTTAATCTCAATATAGGAACCTTCGATTATGTTGAGATTGAAAAATTCTGCATCTCTTGCTTTGGATGATCCTTGTATAGCTCCGCTCTACGATGCAAAAATGTGTAGAAAAACAATATTAGAATTATTAAGACATGGTTGAAATTGATGAATGCTAATAAGATAGTGTATTTAATGGAAAAAGAAATTATGACAACATGCGAAGAAAATCTAAATACGGATGGTAGCGTATTTAATGTAATTTATACATGGAAAGGAATTAAGATGATCTATATATATATTCTCAAGGAAAATTGTAAGAAAACAAACAAACATACATGCAGAGAAACATATGATTATAAATTATAAATGATATCAAGTTAAAAGTAAATAAGATGGTGAACTTTATAGAGGACATCTAAGTATAAAACAGGAAAAATTGTTGAGTAAATAGTGTGTGAAATTTGAGAACCTGGTGGTCAACCAAAAGACAGTTGAAGCTACTTGTGTGTCCATTTTGCATTGGCATCCAAACACGACAAACTCTGGCTTGGATCAATGGATAAAAAAGATATTTCTTGATATTTTTCAAAGGCACCGCCATCAATCTGCAGAATAAAAGCAAAAATAAGCTGATGTGGATGATGAAGGCAATATTAAAATAATGCGCATACATCTTTAACAAATAACAAATAGGTCGCAAAAATTAAAGAAGATGCACATAAATGAAAACAAATAGCTGAAAAATAGTTGACAATATGGATATAAAAGAATTAAGCTAGAATTGAAGAAATTAGAAATCATTTTGAATGGGAAAAAGACCTTTGGGCAATAAATTGAGGACATCTTTGTAGACAATATTTTTAGCATAATCAAGCTGTTTTCCTTCTTGGTCACATGAAATGATTTTTAAACCTTTTTTAGATGTAACTCTTGAAAGAGCGACATATAGTTGGCCATGTGCAAAAACTTGCTCCTTTAAGAAAACACCAACAAATTTTAATGATTGTCCTTGACTTTTATTGATTGTCATAGCATAGCATAATCGTATTGGAAATTGTCTTCGTTTGATTGTAAATGGGCATTTGTCATCATTAATTGGGAAGATGATCCTTGGTATAAAAACTCGGTCACCAATGTGTGAGCCTGTTATAATTTGAGCTTCAATAACTCTATCAGCAAGTTGTGTGATGATTAGTCGTGTTCCATTACATAAGCCTATCATTGGACTCAGATTCCTCAGCAACATAATTGGCGCTCCTATTTTCAAAGCAAGAATGTGCGAAGGAACACCACTGAACTCAAGTTGGTTTATAAATTCCAATGGATATAATAAGTTTATATTGTCGTTATCACTGGAAGATGCATCAACAGAATCATTGCTAAGATAAATGCGTTGAGGACCATGTGTAACTCCAAGTATGAAATTATTGATTTCAGTAACAGTAATGTTTTTTGGTGTGATAATAGCTCTTTCTTTAAAGTAAGATGGTTCAAGAGCAGGTTGTTCAATGCTGGGATAAATAGCTGAAACCATAGCTTTAATTGGATCACCAAAGGTATGTAGTTGCAAATCACATGGAATTTTAATCAAAGATTCATCAAGTTCATCAAAAAAAGGTATATCACAAAGGTCTCCGTCACCTATTTTAAGAATCCATTTAGCAAATGTTTTAATTTCATTGATTTCATCTGAACCAAGACCATCAATTGACAATCTCATATTTTGTTTTAGCAACATGATTTCAAATTTTGGCCAGAGTGGTGAACTACTTAAGGAAGCATTAATAATATCTTCTTTTGTTCCTCCAGGTATAACAGGGAGAATTTGACGATAATCCCCACCAAGTAAAATAGATTTCCCACCGAAAGGTTGGTTATGATTGGAATGACCAGTTTGGCCCATTATATCACGTAATGATCTATCCAATGTTTCAAAACAGTAGCGATTATTCATAGGAGCTTCATCCCATACAATAAGTGTTGTCGTTTCAATTAACCTTGAAAGATGAGTATTTTTTTTTATTTCACATGTTGAGTTCTCATTTATAGCAAGAGGAATCTTAAACCTTGAGTGAGCTGTGCGACCACCAGGGAGCAGAATAGATGCGATTCCTGATGATGCAACAGCAAGAACAATTAACCCTTCTGATCTAATACTATTAATAAGTGAATGCCATAAAAAAGTTTTCCCTGTGCCACCATGCCCGTAAACAAAAATAAGAGATTGTTGATTTTTTGAAATTGATTCCATAACTCGATCATAAATTTTCTTTTGGCATGTGTTAAGCAATGAAATTGATGCTTCATTATTGCTTCGAAGTTCAGAAATATCATAATTGAGTTCTTCTCTAAGGAGATTATTTCTAATTTCAGACATCAAACGATCATTTGGCAGTGGTAAATTATAGTCTTTGAGGGATGTTGCCAAGGCATTGAAAAGTTGTTCAAGTTCATAAAGAACATAATTTTTAAGTTCATTATCACTGAAATGAAGATTATGTGGGGAGAAAGATGATAGCTTGATTCTAATGTCGTCATGCATTGTGTGCCAAAATTGATCAAGCAAATCTTGGGGGCTAGCAATTTGACAAAATAGAGTGACACTGACAAATAGTTGCCTAAGTTGTGAGGAGGAAGCAGTTAAAACAGCTTCTGAAAAAGCTTCAGCCCATTCTTTGCCATCATCAAGGAGACCAAGTGCTTTGCAGGCGAGTTGAAAGGTTGGATAAACAATACCAGAGACACAACGTAGATATTCAAAGCTTGTAGCTCCTTTAACATGATTTAAAAGCATCTTTAAGAAATACAATTCGCCAGCAGCAGGATGCACATATGTTATACGTCCAAGTGAAAAACCTCTTGTTCTGTAAATCCATTCTTTCTGCCTAGCATCCCAAACATATTTGTTTGGAAATTGCGAGTAATATAACTGTGTTGCTTCAACATCTTCTTTGTTCTGATCAAACCATCCTGTGAGCATTGTCTTATTGAGACCATTTTTTCTTAAAACAGAAGATAAGTTTTGATTTCCAAAGAAAACAACAGAATGTTGCATTGGCAAATGTATTTGAAGTCTTTCAACTGCTGGGTTTCTTGAATGGATTGGAAATTGTAAGAGTCGCCATACAGCTTCATAAGGACAAACAAATCTACAATTAAGATAAGCCTGAATCTCATCGTTTGTTTGACCTTGAATAACAGCTCGACACCTATCAGATCCTTTGCTAACATATTTGAAAAGATATTTTATGAGCATTGATTGGCAACAAATTTCAACATTAACATGAGCATTATAACGGATTAGAAGCTCTTTGTTGTATGGGACAACATAGGAATTAGAGAGAGCAATTCCATTTTTCATAACAAATGACGCAGGGAAATTTCGTCGCTTGTAAAACACAAAGCCATTTTCACCGAAAACCGTTGATTGTTTAAACTTTTTAGGGAATTTTTTTGAACATTGATTTCCCTTCATACATTGGGCTTTTGGGCTAGCAATTCCGCATGGACCATGCAGCATAAATTTTGAAACAATTGCATAGCAATGAGGATCATCTGCTTTGTTTGGCAGTTCAGCCGAAATAACTGAATCGACATCCTCAGGTGATCGAAATTTGTATTCAGAAGCTAGCCAAATCAATAAATGAGTGTGCGGCAAGCCTCTTTTTTGGAATTCAATAGCACAAACATCTACAAAGTGGGAAAAGAAATTTTAAAAAAGACTACATTGAATAAAGACAATAAGAGGAATATAATAAGTACAGAAAAATACCAGCAATTGTTTTCCCGAAGGGCTGTCCTGATTTAATGAATGAAATCATATCATTAAGTTTGTATCGAAATACTCTTGCAATTATGTCAGGTTTGTCTTCAGCTTTATAATTTCGGCTTTTTTTAATTTCTCTTTGAATTTCAGGCCAATTGACATTGCAAGTGAATGTAATAAAAAGGTCAGGATTACCATAATGACGACATATAGCCATTGCATCATGATAATTGTTAATCATGTATCTAGGGCTTCCAGTTAAAGAAGAGGGGAGGATGATTTTTCCAGTACTTGAACCATTAACATCACCTCTTAAAACTGCGTCTTGGACACCTTTATAAGATTCAGTTCTCAGATTTTCTTGGTTTGAGCGAATGAAATCAAGGCGTTCTTGTTCAACATTCATAAATGCATCAACTAAAAATTGCTGATAAAGTCTTCCGCCTTTGGTAAGTGTACTACTATCTCCTAATCTTTCTTGAATGACATAAGCATAATATGCTCGCATTGTAACTTTTTGACGTTTTGAAGGAGTATAATGCTCTTGATTTGTGAATAAAATGTCAGTATGATAGCCATCTTCACCATAAGGAAATAAGAGTGGATACTGAAGAGACATAAATTTTGGATGCAATTTAGAGATCCTGCGGAGATTTCTAGAATAACCTTCAATAATAATATCTCTATCAGTTTGTGATTCTCCAATATCGCCAACAATTAAACCACATACATCATTAGAGGAAGGATCATCATATTGCTTTGAGTCACCATCTCTTTTCCCAATTAAACGAAGTTTGAAATTCGGGAATTCATCATTGTTAAGTCTATGTCTAACTTGACGAAACAATTTAACCAATGCATTGGAAGAATCAAGCATGTCAATAAGTTTGTTGACAACATTTTCATCTAAAGATGATTGACAATTATCATTATTAAAAGGGTGTAGTCGATTAGCAATTTCATTGTCTGTGTCAAAGATGTATAGTTGTGCAAATCTTGGTGATTCAGCATCAATTGGTACTAATGATCCCATAAGATGATGACATTGTCCATTTATTTTAAATATATATGGCCCTGGTTGAGAATTGACAGTATGATCAATCTGCGCTCCCATTGAAGTGAAAGCAAACATTGAATTATAAGCACGAATGTTATGCCGGAATTTGATGGACAATGAACCTTTGTCAGGATTTAAAAGATCATCTAGAAATTGAGGTGTGTTAGGAGCAGCAGGCAATTGGATTTTGCCATTAGCACAACATGATGTAAAGGAGGGGTTTTTCTTTGATGAACGTGCCAAACGCTCTGCATGCCAAAAAAGAGCATTGCAATGGTGACATTTCCATGATTTATCACCGAAATCAAGGGGTTTAACCAAGGTTCCTGAGGTGAAAAGAAATTTGAAAAAGAAAAAGAGGATTAAAATCATAAGAATTTAGAAACTAAATCGAATTTAAAGAAAGGATTAAGAATGTTGAAATAGCTCACGTTTTCTTTTTTTTTTTATAAGAAGATTGACCGATGATATTATATTGGTCAGGAATCATTGAGGGGACATTAATTGGCTGATCTTTAGCTTGACAGTTTGATACCAGAGAAGACAAATTGTCTGAAGACAAAGGAGTAATAATATTTGCATGTTCAGTTCCATGACTTTTTGATCGTAAACTTGGTCCAGAAGACGATGAGGCAATTGTGGAGGAATCTTCGTAATGAAAGCCAATATGGGCATCACGATGAAAAAGATTTTGGTGGGCACTTTCAATATCCAAAGAGCTAGAAACGCCAACAAAACTCTCATCCATAACAGGATAGATGTCATCCGTAACAGGATAAGAATCATCATAAAAAATAGTCGTTGGATAAGGATAACATTGTATGTGATGGTCGGGTTGTGGACGTTGGCGGCGACTTGTCATGATAAAGCCTTTAAGTGAAAATTGATTTTGAATGCAAATGTTAGAAAGGAAAAAACAATATAGAAAGAATAAACTTGTGCCAAGGTATTTATGAGAAGTTGCGTTAACATTTAAGGGGAAAAATTATGATAAAAGTAAAGCAGGCAATTTGATTTAAAAGTTCAAACTAAACTATAATTGCTACAGAAGAAAAGAAGGTGCAACCCTCATTCAACCAAATCATTCAACAGAATATAAAAAGGTAAGCATAAAAAGAAGAATGAAAGGCATAAGAAGAATGATATTGAAGAAGCGCATGAAAGAAACAAACCTGACTAATAGCCCAGCAAATTTTGTAGGGGAACAGATGAGCGTCGAAGCAAAAATCGTCACAGGCAACAAATGAACCTTTAAAGTAGCTTTGGGAAAACAAATTTGCCTGAAACATATGAAAAGATGCATTAAGAAAAGCGAAATCAACATTCATTTGTAACGAAGATAATACAATGAGGACTTTATATTTGAAGACAAATAACAACGAAAAACGTGTGAAATATGGGTATGTGAAATGTAAAAAGAGTCAAATTAAATGAAGAAAAAGCAAATATATATTAATGTAATAGGAGAAAACAAACAGTGCAAAGGATAAAACAATCAAAGATTATTGAGAAGGAAAACTTAGATGCATGTTCATAGAGAGAGGGAAAAATGAAATAGATAGAACTTGTGGTCTTTGTTAGCTAAAAGTGGAAGAAAGCATATGCAGCAATTGTTTTGATAAATTGATGAACAAAGACTTGTAACAACAACTAATGAAATCCATAACGATAAACTTTTTTTTTGATATGCCTAACTACTCCCAACAAATTTGATTAAAAAAGATTTCATGGTAAGCATAACCACTCCCAACAAATTCTCCTAGCAAATGGCAGTCTTCCATGAAAGGAAACATAATTATCTTGAAATATATAAGCACCATGTTTGCAGCAGATTGACATTCTAAGCATGATGTTTGTTCTTGTTCTAATGCTGCAGTTTGAAATTAGTTTATTCAAACTTAGTGTGTTTTATGGAAGCTTATCTTCTATTTATCTATCTGCTTTAGAAATTTCATTTTTCTTGCTCTATGTTTGTCGAATTCATCCATGCTATGTGATATTAATCTATTTGTTTAGAAGAATGTGTTTCTTGAAATTGTTATTTGTATTTTGCAATCATTTCTTGTTTAGAAACATTTGGTCCACTTTGTGATATGTCTGACTAAAAACTTCCCCTTATTTTTGGGCTAGAGCATCATTTTAGGAATTTTGTGTTTTTCTGTTTGGACTTTGGACTACTGGATAGGTTCTTGATGTTCTATAACCTTTCTAAGGGATATAGATGAGCTACTTTAGGGTGTTATATTTCTTCCTTGGCCTTCTATTATTTATTTTCTTTATTTGTCACTGTAACAATAACCTGTTAGCAAAGACAAATGGAAATATAAAGGAATTGCTACAGAATTAGTCAAAATGAGGATGCTTGATGAAGGAATCATGCACATGAAACCTCATGGAAGGATTGCAGCCAGTGGAATGATTTTTTTGTTGGTTAATTAACTAAGATGATGGGTTGCTATGAATTTGATTGACCTAAATGAATTTGATTGGTCTGAATTTATGCATTCTTTTCCTCCATGATATAGCTTCCTAATTTCCTATTTGTAGGTACACAGCTTGAAAGTTTTAAAGTATTGCCAAGCTTCTTATTTTTCTCACATATAGAAACAGCAAGCACAATTTCAGCCTTTCCACTCCTACATAGAACCGTCATATCTGTCGCCCTTTACAGCATCTACAGTGGCGATTAATTCGAGTTCATCCATTTCTTCTGGTGATAGTTTGACAGACAAAGCCCCCACATTCTGGCTGAAGTTTTCGATATTGGTAGTTTCAGGAATTGGACAGACATCATCACCCTGGTGGTGTACCCAGGTCAATGCTAGTTGTGATGGGGTGCATTGTTTCCTTGCTGCGATTTGATTAACCCGCTTAAATAGTTGTCTGTTATGGTCTAGATTTTCAGCTTGGAACCTCGGCTGATGCTGAGGCGATTGAAACACAAATTTCAGATGCTAAGCTTATAACAACTCATCGAAAAGGAAATTATCATTGATGTACGGTTTATGCAAGGCATTCCATATGTACTTGTATCATGTCCTACTTGCTCGCTGTAAGATAATAGGACAAACTTTTCCATAATACAGCAAAATATCAAAAGCCAATATGCATATTCTCTAATTACTCATCATGATAATGTATGCTATGCAGGTTCTATGGGTGCAAACATTGGAAATTGCCTTGGTATAAAGTGTGTGGGCAGACTTTAAGGAGCCAAAAGCATTGAATTCGGACTATCAGAAAAAGAGGTATTCTACCCATGAGCTTGTGTTTCTCCAGACCTTCGTTTAGTGCATAACTGAGAAATCAAAAGATTCGAGCAAAAACATTACGCATGCAAAATTCGTTGTTTGGACTTGGGACAAACAAAAGCCCTTGACTAATTGTTTTATTTGATTGAACCTGTTGCAGGATCTTCAATTACAGTACCTAAATACTATGGTTTGCAAGTTCTAACAGAATTGACAGGTTAGAAAATGGGAAAATAGGCTTCGGGTGGGTATCAGGGTGTGTGTGGATTAAGGTTGTGATTTATAAGCTATCCAGGTGCTATTTGAATTAGAATATTGAATCAATTTAAGGTGGAAAACATATTTGTTGGAATCAAGCAACAATGAAGGAACTGCTAACTAAAATCTCATGATCTCAAAGCGGAACTCTCCAAGTAATTCTTTTTTACAGAGTTTGACTGCAAACCATTCCATAAAATGAAGAGGCAGAGTATTATGAGGCCTGTAAGTTAACCAATATGTAACCCACCAAAGGAGAAGATAAAATTTATCACATTCCTTTTTTTTCCAAACTATAAAAATTTTATGCTGGCACAATTGATTATTTACAGCACATGTATTACAGTGAGCAACTTGGTATTCACAAAGAACAGTAGCAACGTTTCGGAAGTCACCCTCTGAAAGATTCTCAACCAACTTAGGCCCTGATGAAAAGAATTCCCGTCCTAGAGGACTGTACACAACAATTCCAATGCCAAGTTCTCTGAGAAATTAGAAGATAAAGATCAGAATCTGCATGTCTAAGCATCCAATAATCATTTTAAGGTTTTATTTATTTTGATCTCCAAAAGAAATTAGTTTTTCTGACAACACAAATCAGCCTAGAACTAAGGGTCAAGTTCCTAGTAAGTTAAAATGATCTTGGTTTTTTTTTAATAGCATGGTTGTTAAGTTCATTATGTGTATTAAGAAATTAGCATAATTTGATTTGCTTCTATATGTTATTTCCAGAGAATGAGGAGATTCTATTTGCAATGAAGCAGTTAAAAGATGGAAATTAATTTTTTGTTCAGTATACAATAACTGGTTGCCAAAGGAAAGCTAAAATTCTGAATATGTACGTTGAAATTTCAGAAGGATGCAATAAACCTTAAGAAACATGCATGGTGGGAGGTGTTTATCCCATAAAAATCAATGAATGAAATAATTTAGTCTGTTTCTAGCTTAGTTGTGGGTTATGAATTTGGACATTTGTTGTCCAATGGGTTAAAATGATGTTGGTGGTTTTTTGAGAGGATGGTTGTCAATCCTACGATTTGTATTAAGAGATTAGCATTATGTGATTGGTTTCTATATATTTTTTCTCTTGCTGAAATCTCAAACAAAATTTGGGCAGAGTCTCCCCTATATCGGGAGATCTCAAGTTATCCATAACACAACCTGCAGACAATTTGAGTCAGATCTCATCTACAACCATATCTATTTTTAATACAGTCAATTGCATAATTCATTTAAGAATATGCTTAGGACCATATTAATTCCCAAAGTCCATCATAAGATCTAGTAAAACAGCTAAGACGCAATCTTAACAATAATAAAAACAATCTAGGCAACAATATTAATAGTAGAAGCCAAAAAAACATCAGTATGTAATTATAAGAAAAAGAAACATCAATTTTAAAAAAAGCATCACCATTACTTAAAACTAATCAAATGCTTGTGCAATAATGAGGAACTATTCTATATCAAGAAACACAATAAGCAACAAAGTTTCATTGCATAAATCAGGTGATTTTAACTTCTTTAACTAAAGCAACGCATAACACTTTTGATTTTAGTTGAAATTCAGATTCATTCAATAGTCTAACTATCCAAAGCATCTTTAGAGTTTTTATATTGATGTATTATGGCAACCTATATTTTAACATGCAACAAATTGAATAAAGTAGAAACTAAAACAAAACTTAACAGCAAATGTTTTATACTATATGTCTAACAAATTTCCTAGTTATATATTTTTATACTATATGTTAAAAAAACAGCAATAACTCTAAAGCAATATGGCTATAATACATCAATGAAGTCTAATATGGCAACAAAATGTTCATTAAGAAACAGCTAAGGCGAACAATGCAAAATCTGACCAAAACATATTCGTAATAGAAATTCCCAGTGCCACAATGAAAAATCAGCAAGCTAACTGTTAAATTTTTCGATTATGAGCACAACAAATTCCAAGCTTTTTCAAGATTCCCGTTTAAAACTTGTTAAATATGGGCATGTGAAATGTAAAGAAAGTGAAATTAAATGCAGATAAAGCAAACGTATATAAATATGTACATGCTAACAATCGAAGATAAAGTCTTAATAAATAATGAACCAAAGTCTTTATGTTGATGTATTATGGCAGCAAAGAAAATGTGGGCGGCAAAATGCTTGATGAAATAATAATGCAAATGAAATCTCATGGAAGGATTGAAACCTATGGAATGATTTCAATGTTGATCAATTCGCTAAGATGATGGGTTGCTATGAATTTTATTGATCTAAATGAATTTTATTGTTTTGAAATTATACATCCTTTTCCTCCATCATATAACTTCCTCATTTCCTATTTTAAGGTAA
>Ga0325410_1007188_pt1 | contig 12193 bp, 7 predicted proteins | sample PopdelMetagenome_16_FD_206182 | JGI IMG/M metagenome (GOLD analysis project Ga0325410, IMG submission 206182) | Populus deltoides microbial communities from Bellville, Georgia, United States - Xylem-PdIQD-R3 | ecosystem: Host-associated > Plants > Phyllosphere > Stem > Wood/Secondary xylem... | reverse complement strand
TTATTTCTCCGAATCCTCCGACTTTCTCAATCTATTATAAAAAAATTTCAAGAGCAACATTAAAAATAGTTGCAGATGCACTGTAAGGCTTGAGATCAGTTCTTGTAATTAAAATTCCTTGCAAAGTGTAAACCAGATTGGTCCTTCACGAGAGACTCCAAAAAGTTAAGTCTTATATATATATATATATATATATCAAGATTTACATCAAGATTAATTCACAAGTCTATCAGCACATGAGCTAGACTCCCCTTACACTGGAGAGATTTCTGCCCTCCAGTCTCTGCGTGGAAGATTTATACCTATCTTGGAAAAATAGCATAAAGGCCAGCCCTGTCCTTGATCATCTGCCAAAACATGTTTAACCACTTGGGAAGCTACTTCAAGATGCAAACATCTGATTCCCAAATTCCATAACCAATCCAGCTGCAAATCCTGCCATGAAATACCCCAAGGAAATATCCCAGGCGCTGTACGGATCATTCTTGCTGGTTCCATCACTGTCAATTTTATCCATCCATCAAATGGGGGAGACCGGTGCACATGAACAATAGTAGTAGGCTTATAAGATGGCCTAAACCAGTGAGATTTAGATACACTAAGTACAAGAGAGATTACCAATTTAAAAAGCAAATCAAAACCTCCAAGTTCCAATTTATTTATTAACTTCTTGATACTCTGGTAAGAGAACCAAAAACACACTGCTGCTAAAATCTAAGAACAGCCTTCATACATGATGATTAGGTCACATCCTTGGGTATATAAATATATAGGTCATGCAATTCTAAGAATACATTAGGTCACATCCTTGGGTATATAAATTCCTGTAGCCTCTTAATTCTCCTGTCAGCACACCCCCTCTATCCATTTACTTTGTAGCTCAGTACCTGGAATTTTTGTATTCAAAGATGATTAATTTCTACAAGCAATGGTTGTGCTTAGAATAAAGAACTCATAGTTAAATTAAAAGAGGGGTTTCACGGATCAGTAGTTCGCAGAATCCTACAAATTCTTCTCTATAAAAAAAGATTTTTGGAGCCTCGTACAACAAGAAGAGTTAATGACTACATTATCATTAATGATATATTCTAGTCACTGAAAATATTTATTTTTTAGTAATGTAAAAGTTAGAAATTAGTAAAGAAAAAGTGTTCTACATTAAACAGATAAATAATATAAATTCTACATCCGTGTGATTCGCTTCTTGATTAGAAAACTTAACACAGGAAATTAAACTCAAAAAATTAGCAACAAAATACTAAAATACATTTGATAATTCATAAAAACTACGAAGATCGAAAAGATAAAAAAAAAAAAGCAAAACAAAAGGAGTTACAAGGTAGAAATGTTACCTTAATTAGGATGCTTGCTTTGGTTCGAGGTCATTATCCTTTTTTTTAGAATAAGTCGAGGTCATTATCCTTGTTTATCTTTGCACATAAGGCATCAATAATCAATTGGAGAACATTCTTCTCTTTTTCTAGTTCTATGTTTTTTGCTCGAAGTTGAATGAGGTTTAAATAATCATCGTTGTTAATCTCCTTAATCAGCAAATCCATTTCTAATTTCAGCCGTTTATTTTCGCGCTGAGGATCCATATTATCTTCGATACTAGCCTGCAATCAAAAGAAAGAAATGGAAACGCCCGTGAGATGATTACCGAGTTCACTTCCTCGTGTAAGCTTGAGTGAGATTCAGCAATTAAAAATAGCAATGGAAACGCTAAGTTTCATCAAGCTAGAAACACACACACACACAAACAACCAATTTTATTTTTTTTAATATAACTGCTAGCTAGCTAGGGAGACAAAGTACCGAAGACTTTTGGACATCCATAACCTAAATTTCTAATTAATTATTAAAGCATGCCAAAGAATTGCCTCATATTTGATTCATGTTGCATTCACTAAAAAGGTGAGTATCTTTAATTAATTAATGTGAGATTCTCAACTTACATATACAAAATCTTACAACCACTCGTGATTTCTTCCACGTTGATTACTTATTAATTAGTTCTTTTTTATGATTTAGTCTTTAGCGATCTGAATGAGGCTTCACCAAACTTAATTAGGGCACACAATTCTCTATATCTTACTCAATATATAGGGGAAAGAGGGAAAGCCATGACCTTTGCTCAGGTTTGATATATTAATCTTGTTGTGGTGAGAAGAGAGGAGCTACCCTCTCCTTTTGTAAACATAATGAGCCCCATGAAATGGATGACACAGAAAATTGGATGTCAAACAAGATTCCAGCAGTTAATTACCACCACTTAGCTAGCTCAGATAATTTGAGATTATTGCATGTATAATGTGGTGATCATCGGCAAAGTGAAAAACGCAGGAGGTAAGAAGAAACACTCACTACTTGCTTCGAAAGCACATCCACGACTACATTTTGCCTCTGAAGCTGGGCCTTCTGTTGGCGAAGTTTATTCTGTAGCAGTGTCATTTCGTCTTTCTGAGATTGCACCATCTCTTTCAGCTTAACTTCTTCCCTTTTGAAGTCGTCATTCTCTCTATCTAATTTCTTATTTTCTTCAGTGAGCACAAACAATTCTTGCTCAGTTTTCTTTTTATTTTCCTGCATGATATTTGATCAAAACATAAGAATTACAGAAAAAAGTCTAAATAAAAAGATAAGAAGAGACACAATCAGTTAACTACCCTGCATCGTCGCCGATATGCCCTGTCGGTCGCTCTTTTCTTTTCAAGATCCTTGGGAGTTTTAGGAGCTTTTATTTTCGGCTTAGTATGGGCAGTAGGAGACTCTCCAGGTAGAGGTGATAGGCACTGCCCGATTGGAAATGGGTTCACTCCATAGCCGTCGGCGATTTCATCGATTGTAGATGTGTTTATTCCAGCTGCGATTAAAGTTTAGAAGAAAAAAACCCTTCAAAAAGACCCCCTTTTTATTTTATTTTTTATAACCTAGCAAAATAATACATTAGGAACAATGGAGAAACCCATGGCGAGAGAGAATGAACATATAAGGGCACCTCAAAGCAAGAGCAGATAAAGATAACACAGGGAAACGAATATAATTAAAAAGCTAAGCATGAGAAGGTACAAAATCAAAAGGTCTCCCATAAAGATAAAAGCACCATTGTAACAGAGATCGAGTAAGAGCATCAGTAATCTTATAGAGAATAAGAAACAGAACATACTCCACTGTCACATAAACAGATATTCAGATATGATTATGTAGTCTGACGCGAATACAGCTTGACTCTAACTAGCTCCTGGAAAATAAAGAGCAGGACGTAGGGAGAATTAATTACAGTTCACATGCAGTACTACTTTGGTTTTGTCCTAGTCGGCATAATTAATACTTGGAATCAACTTACTTCTATGAAGCTGAGGCATCATATCTAACAGTTCAGCCCCTCCTGTCCAATACAAATTGAGCTGATCCATTAGCTTCTACTTGTAGAAAATTGAAAGCAAACAGAAATCAACTACAAAAAAGGATACAACCACGCAAACAAATAGGAGAGAAAATGCTTCTTACGTCTCCGTCCCAGAGATCGAGAAGGTCCGTTTATTTCAGGTAAATTGTGCGAAAACGCGCGATATAGAAAGAAATCGATCGGGCAAGCACGACATGCTTGCATCATGAAGGTATCGAGTCCTAACCATGACATAAACAATCGTGCGATATATGCTCCACTGCCTTTTGTGTACGTTCTTTGTCGCTCGCCCTTAAAACGGGGCTGTAGTAGTAGAAGTTAATTAAGGACAAGGATGTTGAGTTTAATAATAACAAAAAACAAAGAGGAGGCCACCAATGGCGCCACGTACCCTATATCATAGCTAGCTAGTGCATAAGATTGGGAAGAAAAAAAAAAACCCACCCTTTTGGTGCCCAAATTTGACCATGGCCCACTTAATCAAAAAGGACCTGGACACTCTTTGGGCATAATTTTCCAAGTCAGTAGATAAAATAAAATAAAAATTCAATCCATGACCTTTCCAACTAGCTAGTACTCTTGCTGCCAGCTCGTGAGTACTCTCGATCGAGTTTCTCCTTTCTTTTTCTTTTTCTAATCTGTAAAACGATTTACAATATCAAATTTTGAAAGAAATGCGCATTAAGAGACCAAAAATTATATTTGTAAGTAATTATTTTTTTATATTAAATAAATAAAGTTCAAGCTCTAGCAAAAGAAACACAGAATATATATTGATAAGCAAAAGAGAGTAATTGTTTTTCTTAACCGAGCATATTGACAATAAAAAAAACCTTTCCACATATAAATCAGTTAGTTTAAATATTTAAAAACATCTCTCCCTTCAAAAAAAAAACCTCCCTCATTTCAACTTGAAATAACGCCAACCATATATCCAATTACAGTGCCGATCAAGTGGTCCCATAATTCATTGTAATCATATAGTATACCAAGAGTGTGAATGGGTTTTAGGATTACCTGTCTTGGTTCTTCATAGAAAGAGGCTTGTGGATAGATTTTAATTACTGGAGTACTGGGAGTCGCTTTCTTAATTACTGCTGCTGGTGCGGGCGTAGTTGGCACCGAGTAATATTCAATAATGTGTGTAGACATGATGAACATCGTATGCGAGGCCCATGAGAACGTGATCGACAACGTGCGAGGTGAAGCCTAATTGTTAAACAAGGTGGTCAAAGCTCCAATACTTGTTTTAAAAGCAGCAGCAGCAGCTGCTCATGTCAAAGCTCCAATACTTTTTTTAAAAGCAGCAGCAGCAGCACCATGAGCAACATGGTATTCCTTTGCCGTTTCTCTAATTCTGCAGCAAATTAAATCAACTGCAATGCCACTGATCAGTGTTTCGAAATAAAGTGACAAATCTGGATCCTGTTTTAGGATATGTTCCAAGGTAAGTACTGGAATTATGCGCTCGAGTATTGTAATGGATTAGGGCATGGATTATACAAAATTGTTGGTAAGCAGACTGAAAGTTATCATGCCAAGTCTCAAGATGTGGTTCATAATGTTAAGAAAAGTGGACAGCTTGGATTTAATGAAATTACAGCTTCTTTGGATATCATGAATTCATAAAAATCACCGATTAAATATATTATATAAACCTTCTTTTACTCTAAACGTCTAGCCTATTACACCCTTACAATTAAACTACAATGATTTACAGATGCAAGAACATTTAAGGTATAAAATATAATATTTATAATATCTTATTAAAAACTATCATCAAATTTTTAAAATCTCAGTGGTCTGTGTAACTTAGAAAGTGCATCAGGAGGATCTTTTAATTAACCTTATGAACGTTTCAGAGTTTATATTATAATTAATTAATGCATAGATCGATGAATAGGCGCATCACTTTCGATCCATGATTATACTATGAATTGGGTCTGATCACTTTGCTCTAGCCCTTGGTATCATCATCACTAGTTTTAATTAAGTTATCATTTCTTCAATTACGAGGGATGTCTTGATCATGTTGAAGGAAGAAAAGAAAAGAAAAATCACATCATTACTTTAGATTCTAAAATCGTGGAAAGTTAAAATGAAAAAGACAGCACGTTGGTCCCCTCGATCGTCACTCGGATCTGACATTTTTCATTTTCGAAAAGCAAATCAAAATATAACTCACTGATAGATCGATCAAAGCTCTATGTTTGGTTTCGTAACATTTAACTCTTTTACCAGGATTCAAATTTTGGTAGCAGTCATAAACCATCACATATAAATTATTCATAATTTCCTAATTAATAGCATCGGCGCCGTTAATTAGTTCTTGAAATTAAAAAAAACAATCTATGAAATAACGATTCTTAATGACAATTTTTCTTCATCAGTCTCAAATTAAGGTAACTGTTCAATAAAGAGTTGTACCTTACAGGCCAGGTGTCGTTCAGATTTGCATATAATCTGACAGAAAAGCATGCATGTTTTGTCTGTCCGAGCATCCTGTTTTCTTTTTCTAAAATCACCCACTCGTCCAAACCAAACGTTGTCTTTACTGTGCTGCATGTATCATGTCATCCTAAATAACGATTTGCAAAGTAAATACTCTCATCAATGCAGCTTCAAGTCATCTCTGATATATGAACTTGATTCGGCTCCATAAAGCTGCTTGATGCAAACATCCTCAATATTTTGTACTCCTCTTTTCTTCCCCTTCCTGAAGATTATAAATAAACCAAGATAAGCATAGACGAAGGGAAAAATTCTAGCTAAAGACAGATTCAAAACATATTCACGTACCCATAATAATGTCAAGACCAGAAAAGTTGTTAGCACCAGCAGAAATATTCATAGTTTCTGATGAATATATAGTATCTGAACTGGACGGCTGAATGCATTTTGAGGGTTTGTTGGTGAGATGTGGTTGTGAGGAATCATGGGCGAGCTGAGTTCTTTTTAAAATGAAGGTAGCATCCATCATTGACGAAGACTACACAAAGCGCTGCATTGTTTGACGAGGTCACTGCGGTACCATGTGAAACACAACCCTTTTAACCTGTTGTTGAGGACTTGGTTTTATTGGCCGATAAATTTGTATAGATCTTATCGGTTGATAGTAGATAAATTTTAAAAAATCTTATCTAAAAGAAATTATAAATGGCCAATAGGCTACTATTAAGAAAATATGGGGGGCTTTTTTTTCTATCTATAATTAAGAAAAAGGACGAGCACCCTTCTTTCCCCAACCCCATTTATCAATTACAATAACTTTAGATGGAGTATTCTTACAATTTGTAATGCAGTCATCCTCAAATTAAAATTAAAATTCAAATTAAAAAAAAAAAACCTGATCTCATTTTTTTTCATAAATAAATAAATTTACGAGAAATCAAATTACCAAAAACATCCTCCATTTGTCACAACTGGTTCTAACCTCTAACCGCAACATCAGCAAATTGATGTCCCTTTTAGAAGAAATTGCCTCTCAATATCCTGCATGAACACACACAAGCACAGTCATCAGTATGAGCCCTCAGTAAAAAATCTTGAGGCCAACTGTTCTCTGCTGTGAATGGCTACTGCACTAAAAAAGAGGGAGAGTGGCAATTTCAGGTACAAGATCACTAATCCAATACAACTTCCTTGTAAGTTTATAGAAATCCAAACATTTAGATGCATGACATGACACAGACATTCTAGAGATATATATAATCTTCAAGTTAGTCATACGAGCCACATTTCATTACAAGTCTCTTCAAACTGTTTCAATTAGATGTCTTTACAAGTTGCATAATAAAAAAAAAAAAGAAGTTTATCAAATCACTTATTTCAAAAAATGAAACCAACAAAGCAATGACTACCGCCATTGTCGGCAAAGCCGCGCTAAATCTCGTGAAATTTTTCCTTCTGTCAAATTTCCTTTTGAACTCGTGGTTCCTGATTTGAGCACTTGAACACAGGAGAGAGAGAAAAGTTAGGGAAATGATAGAGCTAGGAAACCACGTGTACTTGCTGAGAAACTCGGCACAAGGAAACTACAAAAATACATTTAGCTAACTATTGTACGAGAAGAGAGTTTGCAAGCACTTTTTGCGTGAAACTATGCAAATAATCCTTGCAAAATATTTAATGGTACCTTCTCATGCTTCCTCCTATAGTGGTGGCTGTGAAACACTTAAAAAAAATAAAACACACTATTTTATTTCAACAACAAGAAACTTATAAAATAAATAAAAGCTTTTAACACATTTTTTTTTTTTCTTTAGTGTTTCTCTCTTATCTTTCTCACACACTATAACATAAACTTAGCTATCTATTTATACACAAATTAAAAACAAGAAAAATTTTAGTTGGTAGTTGTGTAAATGTGGCTGATAGTTTGTAAAGGCTATTGACAATTTGTGAAGACGGCTGATAGTTGGTGGCTGGCGGTTTAAAAAATCGGCTGGGGGTGATTGCAAGCGGTGATTGTCATCCTTGATTTTCCTGGATTGAGTTTAATGTAACAGTCTTTTTAGTTCAGCATCTTGTCACGTAATGCTTGATTTTGCATTTGGAGCACCATATTCCGCTGTCCCAATTTCTCAATCTCATTCAAAAGTTGTATTCTTTCAGATGCCCAATTATCCCACTTGGCATTTTGACACAGCATATTGCGTTCATTTTCTAGCAGCACCATCTCAAGTTGGTTAGGTCCACGCTACAACAGTAAAGAAAGCATTGTCATCCACAAGTTCACTAGCTTGTTACAGGTAGAAACATTTGCAACCACAATTTTACCAAGAAAAAAAATGATACGAGACAACGTCTCTAACATGACTATCACTGTAACCGGTATATATTTAGTAATACAAAGAGGACGAAAAGTAAATCAAAGGATTTGTTCAATAGAAACAAAATCAGTATGTGATTTGCCACACGGTATCATTAAAGCTAATCAGTTACCTAGCATTAAAAAAAAATCATCTTACATCAGAATGTGAGTGTGATGGAAACACTAGAACCTCGAGCTATATTTTCACTTCAACTAACTACAGATGCATCAAATGTTTGAGTGGATAGTGAAAATAGTCCCAGATAGATTGGCATGGCTAGCTGCACTAAAAACCCAGGGCAATAGAGACTAGACTAAAACCCTGAACCCAAACTCATGGAACTAATACAACTCATAAGATTCGTCTGATTTATAAATATGTAAAGAAAAATAGAATTAACATTACATCGTAGCGGAGTACAAAACCTCTTCATCCAACTTACCTTTTAGAAATGTATTCTTAACATTGACTTGCCTGATTAGGCATCATCGTAACAATAGAAAGACAAGGATATGTACAGTCGTATGCTTGAAGCCTAGCTACAAGCCCTGAAGATTTAAGCAAAGTGATCAATAGCTTCCTGTTATGTGTAATTGGCTGCAAATTTTATAATCTCTTCTTTTTTTTTCAGAAATTTTGCTCAACGAAGATAAAGGAATACAAATTATAAAAAGATCTTGGGATTTAAGACAAAAATCAAACACAAAGCTGCAAAGTGATCAATAGTTAGAGATTCACCATTAGCTTTTAAGACTAATCACCAATAGACACTTTCTTCATATCTAGCTATCAACTACTCATTAAAAGTTTTGTCTCGCGTAATCTGAAGAATTCAACAAGCCTAGATGAGGCATATTAATAAGTGTTAATTCATATGCCCAAAAATGTAATACCAACAAATAAATCAGCTCAGCCTAGATGAATAATTTTAAGGGGATGGGTGCAAGAAAAAAAAGAACACGCACACATACATACATGCATACACATACACATACACATACACATACACATACACATACACATACACACATGTATATATATAGATACATACATACATACATACAAACGTGTGTGTGTGTGTAGAGAGAGAGAGAGAGAGATCAACCATTAGTTGTTGCACAGAAGGGTTTTGTGACAGTAACTCCAACAGATTTTCTTGATTAGAAATAACTTTCTTTGAGTTGCCAATATCTCTTTTAAGGTTCCCTATTTCACCTTCTTTTGACTGCAATTTTTGAACCATTGAATCATTTTCTTTCCTACAAGACTCATTCTCCCTCTTCAAATGAGCATTTTCTTCCCGAAGAATTTGCAAGTTAATTCCCAGCTCTTTTTTCATTATCTGCCAAAAAGAAATTAAGAGATATATATAGAAAAAACATGATTTCTCTAGCTATTTGCCTCACATGAGGAAGACCAGAAGGTACAGTGCTATACCTTACAACGTTGTCGATAATTGGCATCGATTTTTCTTTTCTTCTCCTTTTGATCTTCTGGAGTTACAGTAATATTTAGTCCATGCTGTGGTACTCCTGGTTGGGCCAACATATGTTGAGGCACTCTCAGCATGTTTGCTTCCTCTGAGCCCATACAACAAATTCATCTTAGTAACAGTACAAACAATTCTCTATGAATAACTCTAGAACGTGAACTACCATCAAGCAAAGTAATTTGTGAGATGAATTTGTTAAAATTGCGAGCAAACTACAACTAAGCATGAACATAGAACGAACACGCATTCACTCTTAAGCCTCAAAATACATCTTTCCATTAATGTGAGGAAGGTTACGGTAAAATGAAAGTATGAAAAGGAGAAATGATGGATTTTGACCCATTCATCTTGTTATTCCAAAAACAAGGAAAAGCAAAGGACAGATTGTAAATTACAAGCGAGGCATAGGGAAGGATCCTTTATTTCCTTCCTCAGTTGTTCATCCATCATACCAAACATAGAAAAAATCAAAAACCCAACAATGAAGCTTGCATGAGAAAACTGGAAACAGGGTAACCCCAGTTATGATCAATCATTGAAGATAATATAAAAGAAACGATTGACAAGTCTTTTCGTAGATCCAACAGCAATTTAAGTACAGAAGTAGTCACCTGTTGAGTCGTGTTGTAGTGGGGGGTAGTGGAGAACCATGCCATCCAGTAAACCATAAGTCATCTTCATCGGAAATTCAAGAAGCTATGATTGTGTATAGAAGAAGTGCTCTTAAATAAAAGAAGAAAAATCCGCTGGGTAACTACATATGACAGAATGGAGTCGCGCGAAATAATGTCCATGCCGCGCGATAGATTCTTCGAATTGTAAAGAAAACGCTGGGTAACGGCCGGTTCTTCTCTTCCAAGTTTCTCTCGTAACTGTTTAAAAGTGGAGCTTAACTTATTTTTTTAACTGTTTTTATTTAGAAATAATATTTTTTTAAAAAAATTATTTATTACATCAACACATAAAAAATATAAAAATATATATAAAAAAAAAGTAAAATCTTAATTAAAAAAACAGGTTAAACCTTAATTTAATTAGCAATTAATTAAATAGCTGTCTGGATATTAGTAAAGTAGATTAGGGTTATTCAACTCCTTTGCTTTAGGATTATTTGTCATAATGTCCCTCAACTTAGCACTATATCCATTAAACTAAAAATATCCCAAAACTTCACCCCCAAACCCTAAGAATCGAATTACCTGAAGATGCGTGTTCAAGAGCACAGGCCATGATACGCATTTAATCAATATTTACAAGCATCGATCGGCTCTAGAAAATTACGAGCAAAAAACATGTACAAATTTAAACATGCCTGCCCAAATTGATAAATATATATCCATACAAGAGGGATGATGAGTTATAAAGAGAATAAGAAAATAAAATAAAATAAATTAAGTTGTATTCTTTTATATATTTTTTAAGGAATTTTTATTTTTATGCTCTTATATTTTTATATTTTCTTTTATATACCCTTCTTGCTATTTTTATTGTAAAAATACCCCTTAAAACATCAAAAGAAAATATTATTTTTTAAAAAAATAAATTAATAAATTAAGTTTGACAAACTTAAAAAAATGAAAAGTCCAAAAAATATAAAAAATTAAAAAGAAACCTTGAAACTTTTAAAAACCTTGAAATGTATAAAGTTGAAACATATCAAGAAAATTAATAAAAACAAGCCAAAAAAAAATATAAAAGAAACATTGGTAACTAATGAAAATCTTGAAAAAACATGTCTTCCAAACTTATTTCATTGCTATAGACATATTTTGTATTTACGAGGTTTTATAACATGATCTTCTCATCTTTTAGATTTTACAAGTTAATTATTGATTTTTTCTTAGATTTTCGATTTTATTGTTCTATATTTTTCAGTGTTTTTAATTTTTGTGGTTTTTTCTAAGATTTTTCATATTTTTAAAAGTTAAATATTTATTTTTAAAATATTTTCAAAATTAATTTTTTATTTTAATGGCTGTAGTGCATTTTTGTCTAAAAAATAATATAAGTAGCACATGTGAAAAAATACGAAAATATAAAAGCATATGATATCGAATGATAAAATCTTAAAAACACATATAAAAATATATAAAGTTAGAAAGATGAATTAACCCGCCCTTGTTTTGTATAAATGCATTCAAAATATATGTTAATTTATACTTTTATAGCGTTTTTAATTTTTTTTTTGTTTTTTTCCCAGAATTTTCAAGTTTCATCACTTTTTTAAATTAAAATTTCATTTTTATAGATTTAAAAAATTAATTTTTCTGTTGATGGTTTAAGAAATATTTCTTATCCAAAAATTGATAAAAAGATATGTTGGAGAAAATATGAGTATACAAGAGTAAAAAATTCTTAGAAGAACATGTGGAAGAATACTCAATTTATAAAAATAAGTAGTAGATCCATTATCTCTTAAATAAAGGGCATGGGTTCTCTATGTTATGACAGGTAACTGAATTATTGATTATGGGCTTG
>Ga0325410_1007187_pt1 | contig 12193 bp, 10 predicted proteins | sample PopdelMetagenome_16_FD_206182 | JGI IMG/M metagenome (GOLD analysis project Ga0325410, IMG submission 206182) | Populus deltoides microbial communities from Bellville, Georgia, United States - Xylem-PdIQD-R3 | ecosystem: Host-associated > Plants > Phyllosphere > Stem > Wood/Secondary xylem... | reverse complement strand
CACATATATCTATAAACTTGCTAGACAAGTAAAGAACTACATATTCGGTTCTAAAGAAGCTTACACAGAAGAAAGTTCACTACCATTTTTGCTTTATTTCTTCTTCTAGTGAATCATTTTATGTTCTTGGATTCACAAGGGTGTCCTCTTGGCATTAATTGTTGCAAGCTATGGCCTCTCTCAAATTTAAAATATTCTTTCTCTTTCTGCTTTTCCGTTCTTGCTTTCTTCTGCATCAGTAATGCGTTGTGGTGGTACCGTTTGTCTCTCTTTATCTCTGTTGATGGTTTTTTGTCATAAACTGACCAAAATCACTGTGTTGTTGGGCTGGAATCTTTCTTTTTCCTGTTGTTAACAAGTTTGATGTAGTACTGATGAGGGGACAATGTTAACTCCACAGGTTGATATATCCTTCAACTTGCAGGTGTAGAAGACAACCTTCTGGAAAGCATCAATGCTTACAGGACATCACTTTTAGGCCTCCCGGCCCTGACCAAGAATAAGAAGGCATCCTGCCTAGCTAGAGAAATTGTTGACACGCTATGGAATCCTTGTACTGCTGATGATGATCCATCTGAGATGGTTCAACTAGACGACTACGTACCCTACACAATTAAAACACTGCTATGGCAGTAGTAGCCACACCACAGATGTTGCCATATTGCCTATTTGCATACCGGGAAATGATGAACAGACACTTACAAATTTTCAAAATTATAGTCGCAGTCAGTATGAGAGGTACGTAAACGAGTCAAGTTATGGTGGGGCGGGAGTTGGTGCTAATGAGAATTGGATGGTGGTTGTTTTTGTCGAAAACACCACAAGCTGGACTTCAGCAGGAGGAGCCAAACACAGTTTGGTTTCAGAGGTCGGTTGTGGCCATTGCCTGGTGTCTTTGTTGCTAGGGATATTGCTCTTTTATCTAGTTTTATAACTTCTTTCTAGGATCCCAGTATGTCTGTCCCTTTAACAATTTTATTTTGGATTTGTCTCTTCCTCTGGATATCTTCAACAGTTGTGTAATAAAATGGACGAAGAATTACCTCTAAAATATATTTTCTAAACTCATTATAAATTATAAATTTAAAAAGCTAAAAAGAGAAGGCTAATTTATTGTAAAACACATATTTTATTTTTTAATATTAATTTTTTTTATTTCAATCTTATAATTAAAATCGTAAATTAATTGAAAATTGAGTTTTATAATTTATTTTTTTATTAAATTATCATAATTTTATAATCCAAATCATAATTTAATATATTAATCCAAGTTTATTCGAATTAATTAAATATATTTTTATTTTAATAATTTAAAAAAAAAATCTTAAAAGTTTTTTTATTAAATAATGTTTTTAATAGTAATTTTGTATATCTTAAAACCTATTAAACTAATTAAATTATATCATAATAACTCTAGTATAATTAAAATAATTATTTTAAAAAAATATTAACAATACTTAATTGTTTTAATAAAAAAAGAAAAAGAAAAAATCAAATCCACCGTACCGCACGGTAAATGATAGAGGCAATCCTAATTGTTAAAATCAGGAGAGAGAAAAAATCAGAGCACAACCCATTTAAGCCCCCGCTAGTTGGGTCCAATCAGCAGGTTCAGATCCCAACTTATACTCTCTCTATAAAAATCTAAAATAAACCGCATGTGCACACACCCTTAACCTGCGCACTGAAAAAAATAAAACGCCCTCAGAAAAATACGACGAAGCTCTCGAAGGAACAGCAATGGCAGTGAACAATGACGATGGAGAAGAAAGAAGAATTCTTTAGCGACTTCAATTTCGCTCCGTCAAATCACGCTGTTAATTCCAATTCCACCATGATCAACGGCTCAGATCTCACCAATACCAATGATGCTGATGCTGATGATGATTGGGGAGATTTCAATTTTGTCAGCAGCAATTCCAGTGGATTCAGCCACAGCTTATCACTGCCCAGAATCTCAACTACCCATTTTGAATTCTCTACCAAAAATCAAAATTCGGCCGAGTCACTGACTCAGCCTGGATCGGCACCGAGTCGAGTTAATAATTCGGCTCAGTGGAAGAAGCCAAATGGAGCTTTGCCTCTTTCGTTGTTTGGAGAAATTGAAGAGGAGGAGGAGGAGGAGGAAGGATCAGGTGCGGGCGAGCCTCCAAAAAATGAAAGTGTTCATTTTTCGAAAAATAAAGAGGGGTCAGGAGATGTTAATGTGATTGATGTGATAGCTAATTTGTATAAAGAGAAGGAGAGAAATAATGGGTTCGGATCCGGCTTTAATGGCTCGGATATGAATTGGGAAAATTTGAATGGTAATGGATTGAATGTCAATGGTGTAAATAAGGATGAAATGAATTCCAAGGGGTTGGATTTGGATTTGAAGGAAAATGGGTTGAATTCAAATAAAACCGAGTCGAATTTGGTTAAAAAAGATAAGAATTTCAGTGGAAATGGAGTGGATTTGGGATTGGTTAATGGTAATGAGCCATTCGATGTTAATGGTGGTGGCGGTGTCGGTGGCGGTGATGATGATGATGATGATGATGGTTGGGAATTTAAAGGTGCAGACACTAAAACTGATGCGGAGGTTGATATTTCTAAGGTAAAGTTTCGATTTTTTATCTGTTTTTATCTGTTTGTTTTCATTGAGTTAGGCAGTTAAGTTGCATGGTTCATCTACTTATTTGTAATACATTTTAGATTTGGAAAGTGTATTTGTTTATTGTTTGTTATATGAGGATTTGAATGTGGGATTTGTTTTAGTGATGTTTTTTAATGAAGATTTATTGAATCAGGCTAGTGAAATGAAGGCTGAGAATGGGTTGGTGTCTAATGTTAATGGATTAAATTCAAGATGGAATCCTTTAAGCTTGGATTTGAATGGATGGACCTCGCATGTCAATAGAGATGACTCAAGTTGGGATTGGTTGAATACGGGTACGGTTGATGGAAATACAGCACCTGGTAACAGTGATGGCTGGGAGTTCAAAGAAACAGGTTCCAGAATGCAGGCTGAAGATGAGAAAGAGAAGGTAATTTTAACTTTTATTATTGATCGTAGACTGTAATAGCTTCCTCTCTTTTGAGGACACGATATTTGCCTCTTTTCAATATCTACTTTGCTCTCATGTTTCCAAAAAAAATAAGAGAGAGTGAATTTTGTTTTAAGGAACAATGAAGACATGTGCACCAATAAGATATTCTCTGACAAGAAATAGAATTTTAGATGTAGATTGTCTCCAAACAATTAGGATATCTCCTCATCTAAGATAAGTGTCCGTGTCAGGCAAATTTAGTCAAAAATGAAAGGTGATGGTCAACTTTTTCCACCTTCAATGCCATTTAAATTCCTCCATGAAATTGAAAGTGAGAATTTAGATGATGTTTTGGAATCTTGCTGTTGATTTGATGAGAACAATGACAGTTGTCTAGATTAAGATTAAAAATGTGTTATAATTGAATTTTATCACGTCTGGTTTGAGTTGGAATATGTGCCACCTAGTTCAGTGTGTTGATCCCGGACAAGTTGAGTTCAAATTTAAGTGGAGTTACTTCAGACAGGGAACAATTTAATACACAGTCAATGAAACTGTGGAGTCTAGTGATGCTTGTGGATGGAGGCTCGATTGTGGTGTAGAATCAGAATTGCATTTTGAGATGGTACTTCTGAGGTAAATCTGTGGTTCTCAAGATTTCATTGACCTTTGAGGTTTCTTGTGTGTCCCTTTGCATTGCATGCTGAGAAAACTGAGGAAATAGACGAACATCAGCCTTCTGATATTTACTTGATTGTTTGGCAATTGAGTATGTATATTTGTTTACTATGTTGGCATAGAGTGATATAACGGTTGTTACGGCTGTTGGCGACTGAGCTGTTGGGAAGTTATTGTTTTCTATTCTGCATGTGGTTTAACAATATCATTTGCAATATGTTCAGGGTGAGCAGATGAAAGCTGAAATCAAGCCAATATTGAGTTTTGATGGATCCAATTCAACCTGGAATTCTTTGAGTTTTGATGGATCCAATTCAACCTGGAATTCATTGAGTTTGGATGGACTCAAGAATTCAAACTTAAATGAAGTGAATTCAGATAGAAAACAGATGAATCTGAATTCATCTGATGAAAATGAGGATTTTGATGGCAATGATGAGTGGGAATTCAAGGCGGCAGAATCAGAATCTGGGACTGGTGACAAGAATACTAAGGTAGCACAGGTCTCATGATTTACTAGATATATTTTAATTTTAGTTCCCTTTGCATTCGGTTTAATAAAATTAAAATTTAAACTGTCTTGTTTGGTTCTGTTAGTCCTAAATAACAATGAAGCATCTGTGATTGACGTTTCTCTTCTCAGCTTAGAGCCTGTTTATTTTTTAGTTTCAAATGAAAAAATTTGAATTTGAATTTTATTTTTTTCTTTGCTTCAAATAATTTGTTTTTTAGTGTTTTCAGATTGTTTTGATGTGCTGGTATCAAAAATTAATTTTAAAAAATAAAAAAACATTATTTCAATGCATTTTTAAGCAAAAAACACTTTGAAAAACAACCGTTACCACAATACCAAACAGGGTCTAAAAATAACATGAACAAATAGTGCTTTTATTGTTTTGCAAATCATGGTAGGGATTAGGGTCCTCTGAGTTAATAAGATTGAAAATCATTAATAAATCAGGACATGCTGGTAGATACTTGATTCATGAGAACACACAGAAACACAAAATTGTAGTTGCATCATGAAAATCTTTATTTAAGTTTGGTTATAGTTTCTTCCTTTCTTTTCTTTTTGGTCATTCTTGCATAAGTGCTGCTTAATTTTGCATTTATTATGTGCCCTTGAGATGGCTAAACTTTTGTGCACCTAATGCCATTGGCTAAAATTCTGACAAGGGCCATTAAACAAGGATTTGTGCATTTCTTCAGTGATTTCATTTTATTCATCAAGTCTGACTTTTTTTAGTGTGAAGGGTGATGAGAGAAAGGTGGAAAATCCTGAGGGAACCACACATGCACTTGGGTTTGGCAGTGGAGTGATTGGTACTGGTGATTTATTTGGTGCATCACAACAGACCTCCAAAAAATCCACTGGACGGGACTTTGGGTTTGATTTCAGCACCTCTTTGGCTCAAGACACTAAAATGTTCCATACACACACTAAAAATGAGCAGAACGATACCAAAAAAGTCCCTCATTCCTCCCCAGATGATGGTGTTGATTCTGATGAGGAGTCTTGGGAATTTAAAGATGCATTTTCGGAAACTAGATCAAAGGAAAAGGTGATAATTTTATTTATTTTATTTTATTTTTGTGATTCAACTGTATTTAAATTTCTTGAATAACATGAATTAATGAAACCTTTTTTTTCCTTTTTGGCTATAGGAAGAGCCAAAGGTTGTTGAAGTTTCTGCTGCTGTGGAAGCATTTCCACTTGATGGTGAAATTAAGGTGCTTCCTCACTTCAAATGCTTCGTGTTTTAATAAAACTGTATGCAGTTAATTATATTAATGGTGGTTTGCGTCTAAACATATAGCATAAAAAAAATATAACTAGTGCGTCCCAGGACATCTATTTTTGTTTTTTGTTTTTAGTAGATATAAGATGCCTTTGCGGAGACTTATAGCCCTTCTTATTTGCCATCTTTGCTAAATTGATTAAGTTTGATTTATGTTTGAAACTTTGACAGAGTGAAGTTTGCTAATAGTGTATGCATTCTGAACAAATATTGTTCTGTTATATAATGATCTTTCCTTCTTCTTGATCAGGGAAACATGGCCAGGTCAATCAGTCATAAAGGAGCCCTGCCCTTGTCCATTTTTGGTGATGAAGAACAGGATTCCAATGATCCTGTGAGTTATCAAGACATTTCACCTCAGCTGTCCAGTTCGAAGCCAATAGATGGCGTTAAGAGTCCTCATTTAAACATTTCTATCAACGATCTTATATCAAGTTTATACAGTCAAGCTGAGCATGATACTGCTGTTAATCATGGTCAAAATCCCAGTGGAAGTGGATTGAGCCCTGCCAATGTTGTAATAGAGTCTAATTTAGCAGGCGATAGTGATGATTTTGATGACGATTCCTGGGAATTTAAAGATGCCTCTTCAGGGATCAGAGCTGAAGATCAGGCCTCTTTTATTGGTCTTGGAGAGCCTAATACAAAATATTCCACCAAAATAGAGCTAAATGATTATGTTGATTTTTTTTGCAAATTGAAGGAAGAATTACACTTTCTTGCCCTGTGTCATCTTGATAATCTAAAGGTTAGTAGTAGCCTTGTTAAGTTACTCACCTCCCTTCTCTCAAAGGTTAAGTTGTTAATGGCATTGAATTTTGAAAAATGCTTTTTGTTAGAAAGCTCAAAGTGCTGCTAGTGAAGATGCTGAAGTGAAAGCCCTTGTAAAGGAAATACAGGTTGGTAGCTCTGTTTGGTCACTTGTGTCCTCGTTGTTCTTGCACAATCTCTTCTCTGGTTTGTTTCCTGTTTCAAAGACATTGTATTGAAAAGATCAATGAACTAATTCAAAAGGCATTATAATCTGATTGCTTGTTTGTCTCTTATTTCTTAGAAGATATTTTCATTTACTCTCAGAAGTGGTGATAAATCTGTATCTGGGAAGTTTCTGGAGATACTTGCATAAGTTTTTTGTCTTTCGCCTACTTTCTTTGCTGGTTTTTTTTTTTTTTCCGGTATTCATTCTCTCTCTAACTCGCATCTGTTACAATTATGTTTCTTTCTGTGCTGCCTCAGTATGAATTTAACTGTGGAAATTAAGCATTAATTTTGTTTCCCCTTTCTTTCAGATTTCAGTTTTTTTTTCCTGGATATGTAATGATTTATGCATATAGTAGAAGAAATATATTTGGGCTTACAATTTCATAATATGGCTTTGTTATCTGCTCTTCTAGAATCTTCATGATGAACTGCAGCAAGATGGTTTGTTTTCTGGTGAAGTTGACACAGGGAATCACTCCCCAAGAAAATTGTGCCTCAATGCATTTGTTGAGGTTTTGCAAGAACCAAAGTTCCAAGTGTTTGAATCAGAATATCAGTTAACAAGTAAATTGTCATTAGTAAGTCTTTTTTGCCTTAATTTATTATTAAAGAACCATTGGACTGGAGAATCTGGTATCTCTCTCTTGTGGCATCTACACTATAAGTTGGCTAATGCTTCATCTATGCAAAGTTGTGTATATTTAAAACTCAGCAGAACATTTTGGGAATGGTATTTTCGTTCTGATCTGTTTAATGCTGGATTTTCTTTATACTGATTCTGGTTTCATGCTAATGATATTTTATATCATATGTTGACAGGTTGAGAATGATTTGGGATTGACCATGGAACTCCTCAAACATGTGACATCAACAATAAAGATTTTGACGTTGGTATCAAGGAAGGAGCAATCTAGTTATGTTTCCACTTGGTCTGAAATCCTGTCTGTTTGTGCTCGAGAGCTGAAACATGGTGCCTTAATTTGGACGCAGTCATTACAAAAAGATGTCCATGATCAAATATTATCTAAACCTCAAGGTACCCCATTATCATTGATGTGTAACAGGAGATCTGGTAATGGTCACGGATGCCTTGTATATGTGTTTGATATTTTAACGTGACATTGTTTGAGGTGTTGCAGGCAAGAACTATATTGTTGCCCTTGGAGAAATATATAGAGTTGTTGAAGTTATTGGGTCCTCGGCCAGACTTTATAAGCCATGGTTATTAGTGAGCTCTACAAATCCCATGGGCTTGCTCACTCTTCTAAGTGAGTGTTTAACCATATGGTCAAGTTCTGGACTTGAAGAAGCTCTGCAAAGCATTTCTGATCCAGCTGGTCTTTATTATAATGGAGGTCTCACTACATTAATTGAATCGATTAAGTATATTCACGATCTTGATACTCGTGCGCTATATAACCATGTTTTCTGTGGACAAGGTCCTATCTGTCAACTGTCAGTTTTAACTGCAGGAATAGTGCCAGGTATGCAGAATATTGATTTTATATAGTTTTTGGATGAGGCTAGGCCACTTAAAGAATAAGTTTCCTCATATCAATCATGACATGTGAAGTGGCAAAGATACTAGTTTGCATTTTTTGAGTGTCCATAAACTCATATCAACAGACTGTAATTTTGAGTTCTTAGAAATTGTCGCCTTTCACTATCTGTATAAATTGAGAAAATTGAAGAGTGCTAATTTGCAAAACACATTCTCAGTCCAACATAAGTGACCATTGTGGAAAGAATAAAAGTTGTAATTTATTTTTTAAACCAAAAATATTTATTTTTTTCATTACAAATCATAGATTTTCTGATTTTGTGAGTGGAACGGAAATTTTAATTTTTTATTATTTAAAAAATAAATTATAATTTTTATCATTTTTTGTAGTAGCCACTTATTTTAGAACTGAGAGAGTAGTAGTTTGCTAGCTTTTTTGTTATTTTCTTGGCCTCTGTTGGAGACCTTTTTGGCATGGCACTATAAGATGATGCTGACATGCATTCATAGAGCTTATAAACTAGGTTGAACAAATTAATATTTTAACCATCTTGACTTCCTTGAACAGGGATGAAAACAGTGGTGTGGAATGGGGAGCACTACTTTCTCACGCTTGCTAATTTGTGGGCAAACTTAGTAAGCTGCAACCCTCCAAATTTGCCACACATACATGTTGGATGATGAGGTTGGAAGGATGAGTTGAAAATGTTCACTAGCAGCTTTTTGGCCGGAATGTAGTTGTCTAATTGAGTGCAATTGTTTTGTTCATGATGAGGCTTCTAGGGCATAAGCCACAGTTGCACTGTCACAAGGATACCACTCGGGGAAGAAAAGATCCAAACGGTGCCTCCTTGAAACTCGATCTGATATTCAGGTACCAAGCCAGCATCTTTATTGGTTGTCATTCTTTACATCAAGGCTCTGGCTAAGCAATAGTTGTTTTGGTGTGTTATTTAGTTGTGAAATGGGTGGATCATACAACACCCATATACCTAGAAATAGGATTTTGGCATGTATACGTATATAATAATTTGTTTCTCTAGATCCACCTCCCATTCTACCTTTTTCATGTTGTATCACGGGTTCAGTCATAGTGCTGCTTGTTGAGCGCTACATTCTTTCAAGTGACCAGAGACATTTTTTCAGTCAATTAATAAAGTGCATCAATTTTATTGTATAAAAAAAACAGATTTTCTTGCTCGAACATGTTTGTGACATTTTCCAGAAGGTGCCTGCATACAGGACCTTTTCAGCATGCTAGAATGAAGATTAGAAATATGAACTTAACCACTCTGATAAAGAATTACTATTGCTCTGCCTGTTCTACTAGTTATTTGCTGATGCAATATTATCTGGGACTTTCAACTTATTTATATAAAGAAGGCATGCATATTTTGCCGGCGGAGGACCTCCTTCTCATAAAAGAGGGTAGGACGATTTGGAAGTCAACTAGCCTCCATTATCTTTACAACTTCTAGCATAATTTGGAAATAGGTCTATGCTTTTTCATTTTTGGCAGGAGCATAGTGTTAAACCTAGGATTGAGTACCATAAGCACCGATCAACTTCTTCGCTCTTGGTTTGAATCTTAGGTCGGCTCTCTACATCCAAACTGGTGCATTCAAGAGAAATTCACCTTCTTGTGGCTACAAGCACGTTGAAAATCTTGGTCGGCAAGTTTCGATGCATAGAAAATGAGCACCTAGGGATCTATGTTATAGATTGATTAAATTCAACCTAGAGAGGCTGTTTAGATGTAACGTCAAAAGGTAATGGTCCGCGACGAGTAGATTTATTTCTCAATCAAGATTTTAATTATTAGTTGGTAAGTAGTCTCCTGCATTATTATTGTGTTTTAGGAGTCAAGGATGGGAGATAAGTACATTTGACTGCGTGTGTAGCATAGTGCTTGTTTTAATAATAATTAAAAATCCTTGCTTCCCCTCAATCAAGCGTAATCCAAGGGTCCACAATCACGTTGATAGGGCTCATGCAAGTGATGTTTTCACATATACTTGCAGACATGACTGTGTTTCAATTTGTATCTATGCTTTTGCATTTTCATATTTTGTTTTGTGCCGAAATGGATCATACTCTCCTCCTCTCCCTTTTAGCGAAATGTCAGCTTTTCAAATCAGTCATGGGTCTCCATCCATCCGGTGGAATCCACTAGCGCCATCGCCATCGCCATCGCCATACACTAGTGGTCCTCAACATGATTGTCAAATCCCACCTGACTTAAGATATCATGAGTTGCTAGATTATAGAATCAACTCTCATGAATCATCGGATTAATATGGATTTAAATCATGTTTAGTCACATTAACTAGGTTTTATCGAGAGTTAATATCTTGTTTCATTCGAGCTCTGAATTCTAGGTTTTTCATGCTAATCTATCAAGTAATACCGGGTTTACTAACTAGGTTGCCGGCATGAGAAGCCACACTGGATGTGACTATACTTGGTGTGTCCTCGTCTCGAAGCTAGGTCATGTATAGCGTGTCGGCATTCAGAAATTAGTGCGAAAGAACACGATTGGCTTGTCCACTGTTGAAGAATTTAAAGACAGAAAAAGAGCGTTGTCGGCTCCTTCTAGGATGCTTCTAACTGTAAGAGAAGATGGTTGGCATGTCAAGTAAGGAATGCAACAGGGCATTGTCAATGGCAAGCGACTTGAAGCCATTCATATCTCCTGCTCTGAAGTATCATAGTTACTGTCAAAGAAAATTAAAAACAGACATGAAGATCAGGTTTAAAATAGCAGAGGTGGGCATTGGATCAGTTGTTGCATTGAAGGAATTCCTCCCCCCTTTCTTTTCTTCTTTTTTTTTTCTATGAAATATTTTTCAGTTTGCTTTTAAATTCATAATATGGTCTACCAAACGCGAAATTTTACATAGAATCAAGAACTTATTCGTTTAATATCGACCCTTAAAGGCTTGAATTGATCATGCAAATACTTGGCCATCTAAATAAAAATGGGATATGTTTACATATTAGAGTGGCTTGCACTCGAAGTTATTAATTTAAAATCAGAGTAATATTTTAATTTTTTTTTAAATAATTAAAGTTAGAAAAAGAAGAACAAAAGTTTCCTATTCAAATGCAATATTTCTTGATTTAATTATTCTACATGGATATTAATACAATTTTTTTTCTTTTATATATAAACATGGAAGATTAAAATTAATTTTTATATATTTATAATTAGAGTCATAAACTTACTTTTTATTATAGAAACAGTATAAAGATATTCCTTTTCAAACATTTGTTTTTATTTTTCTAATGTTTCTGCAGATTATTTTTGTCACCACGTACGCACTTTTCTGGCTCAACAAGGTAAGAGACTAACATGTCATGCAGGTGGGTAAATAATTTATGGTTACTGCTGGAGATGCAAGAGATCAATCAGTACCCCACATGTAGACAAAAAACCTTCAAGAAATTAAATCGACATGTAGGAAACAAAAGCATATGCTAGCTGTGAAGCCGTATATTACTTCAGGCAACATTCATCTCTTTTCTGTCTCTATACACTTGAGCATATAGCCTCGATTTATCAGTATTATAGGGTAGAAAATATGTGTGTGTAGTGTACGTATGATTTACTTTGGAAGGACATGGGAGAAAGGTGGTAAACTTGCAGCCCAATATCTAACCAAGACCAGAAGGTGTTTATTTACTACTATATATATGAGGACATTGCTTGGAGGAAAACTGGCATCTGTGTTGTCAATTTAATTTCAACGAGTTTTCATTGATTCAGAGAAACATGCAGCATGATGCTACTTGAAATTAATTCTTTGCTGCACCCCAGAAGCAGCTGCCTCTTAACGACAAAGCTACAACTCATGATTGAGTTTCATGAGAAGGAAACCACCTGCACCTTATTATGGATCATATATAGCCAACATCATTATCATCTTTAACTTTTTTTCCTTCATTTGCAACGTTGCACTTTTTACCATGGTTTTGTTCAGGCAGTAATCGTGTAGAGCTCCATTTGATTCACTAGACACACACACACACACACACGCATGTACAAAGGAGAGGAACTGCCGAACTGTGGGATATATATATGAACAACAAGAACATGTATAGTAAACAAAGCTCTCTCTCTCTCTCTCTCTCTCTCTCTCTCTCTATATATATATATATATATATATATATATATATATATATATATATATATGATAGAGATAAAA
>Ga0325410_1007186_pt1 | contig 12197 bp, 12 predicted proteins | sample PopdelMetagenome_16_FD_206182 | JGI IMG/M metagenome (GOLD analysis project Ga0325410, IMG submission 206182) | Populus deltoides microbial communities from Bellville, Georgia, United States - Xylem-PdIQD-R3 | ecosystem: Host-associated > Plants > Phyllosphere > Stem > Wood/Secondary xylem... | reverse complement strand
TTATTAATAAATCACAGGATATGCTAAGATTACTTGGTATGAAAGATTTGGAGCAAAACTTAAAAGACAAAGAACGACAATGTCCAAGCCCTTAACATACCAAATTCTTCTCCTTTTTCGAATAAACTTAATTATAGATCTGCAATAAATCCAGTGTCCTGAATAATAATATTGTAATTAACCCGGTTTAATTTGATGGATCAACTTCGTGCTTCATTGACACTGCTTTTGATCGGATTAGATTTCAGAAATGTTTAAGAGTATGATAGCGGTTGTGTTTCAAAGTGCTTTTCACTTGAAAATACATCAAAATAAAAATTTTTATTTTTAAAAAATTATTTTTAACATCAACACATCAAAAAGATCTAAAAACATTAAAAAAATATTAATTTGAAGTAAAGAAAAAAATAAAAAATATTTTTTTTTCAAAAATACTTTTGAAACACAAACAAACAGGGCCTTCAAAGTAAATCAAGTTGGAAGGCTCCATTTGTTTTTATGGTTGGAAAATATTTTTATAAGAAATTGATTTGTTTTTGCTTCAAATTAATATTATTTTTGTAAGAAATTGAAAACATTTTAATATATTTTTAAACGAAAAATACCTTAAAAAACAATCATTATTATAATATCAAACGGGTATCAACTGACATAGCATGAATTCATCAACTTAATAATACAACCTATAATCAAAACTCAATGTGATTTAAAAAATAATAATAATTAAAACAAATAATATTATTTTATATTAATCCAAGTTAATGCTTCCAACCCATTACTCATTACTCAAGCCGAGCCAAGTTTAACATGTTTGCGTGAAACATTAACCTGTGAAATCCCAAATGCTTCCTAAGACTTTTGTTTGGTAAAGAGGGTATGTCTCCATGAAAAATTGGCAACGGAGAAACTTACAATTTATGTTCTGTCCCTTAGGCATTTTATCTGTGTCTGGATTTCAAAAGGTCATTGGCAAGGATCTATGAATAATACTCAGAAACAGAAAGGATTTGGATCATGCACTGGCCTGTAGCTATAACGGTCAAAAAAATTCAAAATTTTGAAAACAAGAAGGGCAATTGTTTTATTTTAATCCTATTTTTGCATATATATATATATATATATATATATATATATATATAACTACGCCCCTTATTTGTTTTTGCGTTTTTAAAAAAATTTGAAAATTTTTTATTTTTTTATTTGCTTCAAATTAATATATTTGATGTTTTTTGAGTAAAAAATATTTTGAAAAGCAACCGCAACCACACTCCTAAAAAAACATTAACTGGCAAGCTTTTGCTTGTCAAATTTAAACCTATTTTTCCTATCTAATCCAAGATATAAGATTAAGAGATTTGTTAATATTTTATTTCATATAATCTACATGAGATCTTGATTATAGTAGATTAAGAGGCCTAAATTTTGAATTTTTTTTCTTAGAATTTTTATTTTATGTTTTTGGATTTTTTTGATATACTGATATTAAAAATAATTTTTAAAAAATAAATTATTTTGATATATTTTCGAGCGAAAAACACTTTGAAAAACAACCACCGCCACACTTTCAAACACCCCTTAAAAATAAAATTCCCATTAACCTTCCTAGTTACTTTCAAAATAATATCCAGTATTAGTAGCATAGTTAATTAAATCAATCCCAACTTGTCTAGTTGATCCAAGAAATTTAGAATTCAAATTTTAAATCCGATAAAATTTCAGTAGAACCAGAAAATATATTGATTTAATAAAATTTAATTCTTTTAATTATATTTTTAATTACTCAATTAACCTGAATAAACTCGATAGCTGAACACCAAGTAAGGAAAAAAATCAAAATATTAATATAATAATAACAAATAATCTGATGATTCATAGATTAATTCAATAATTGAAGCATTATAACTAATAGAACCACTAAATAATAGTGAAGAAAAGAAAAGGAAAAAAAAAAAAAGGGGAAGGAGGGAGCAGCGCCCCACCATCTACAGGTTTTCAAAATTTGAAAAACCCTCAAATGCCAAAAAGTTTTCATGTACAAGCGCCCTCTTCTCTCTCTCCCTCTCTCTCCACCTCTCTCTCTCAGTCAGTCTCTCCCTGCTCACACAGATCTCTCTCTGTAACTTCCTCTCTTTCAAATTCCCTCACTCAAAGTAAGCAAACTTCCTTTTCTTTTTTTTATAATAATTATTTGAAATCTTTGATGAACGTTCAAAGTTTCACCTGGATTCATCTTGAAATGTTAATTCCTATCTGGGTTTTGAAATTCTTGAGCTCCCTTTTGTGTTTTTTTCATTTTTTTTTATTAAATTCATTTCATTTGAGCATATGCAAATATGGCTAAATGAGAAATTTTTATGTTTAATCTGTGTTGAATTCTAGTGTTTTTCTTTTCTGAAACAGGCGGCTTTGAATGGATTAGCCAAGAATTCAAGTGAAATGAAACGGAGATGTTCTTTATTTATTTAATTAATATCAAACAATGTCTTTGTCCGCTCTAAATTTTAGAATATTGGAATCAGTGAATAATAATACTTTAATTATTAAATGTAATAGCGAATGCGAAGTGGGTGCACGCATCAATGAATACTGTTTCTTTTTGAAATCTCAATGGCTCTGTATTAATTTTGAGTAATATCATCGGTTGCCTAACACATGTTTGATTGAAGTCCTCACAGAATGGAATCTCTCCCGGATGCTGTTGTTCAATACATCTTCTCATTCATGAACAATGCAAGGGATGTTGCCGTCTGTAATTGCGTATCGAAGCGATGGAAGGACTCTTTGCCTTACATCAAAAGCCTCTACTTCCCCAGGAACTCTTTTGACAACCACTCTGGCATCGACCATCCTGATACCACTGTGTGGAAGATGATATCATCAGTTGTTAAATTAGAAGAGCTTGTTGTATACAGCCCCTTCTCGAGCATAGGTCTTGCCTCATGGATGCTGCTTGTGGGGTCATCGCTCAAACATCTTGAGCTTAGAATGGACAATCTTGCTGAATACCAGAACTGTACTGAGAGCCCGTCGAAACTGGAATGCATTAGCACTGCAAAGAATTTGGAGTCTTTAAAGCTTTGGGGTGTCCTAATGATGAACTCTCCCAAGTGGGATGCCTTTCCAAAACTTCAAAGCCTTGAGATTGTCGGTGCTAAATTGGAAGATCCTGCATTAACCGCCGCCCTTCAGGCATGCCCGAATTTGAAAACCTTGTTGCTACTCGGGTGTGAAGGGGTTAGGTCAGTTTTGATCGAGTTGCCTAGCTTGGAGCAATGCAAGCTGGACTTTTATGGTGTGGGTAATTATTCACTAACCTTGACTTCACCCAAAATTGAATTCCTCGAGGTTCAAGGCTGTAGTTGGATCAGTGTTCGTGAGACTGCTTGCCTGAGGAGTCTTTCAATTTCAAATAATGCTGGTAATATTTTGATTTTTCAGTTCAGCTACTTATCTAAGAAGTTTGGAAATGCTGTTGCTCTCTAATCTTATTTTGCACCTTCAAAACCTCCTGCGTGTAATTTGTTTCAGGGAGAGTTTATATGGTAGATTTTGGAAAACTCGCTGCCCTGGAGTTCCTGTCTATTAGGGGAGTCCAATGGTGTTGGAATGCAATAAGTAAAATGCTTCAGTTGGCAAGTGAGGTGAAGCATCTGTACATGAAGGTTGAATTTACCGGGGACTTTGACAACCTCCAACCCTTTCCAGAGATTGACTTCGTTGATTTTTTTAATAGCCATCCCAAGCTTCAAAAATTCGATATCCATGGAGCAATGTTCGCTGCTCTCTGTCAAAAGAACAGCTTGAAAAATGTGAGTTAGAAAATCCACAATGAATGAACAAGTCTATGCTTTTGCTTCAGTACTGCTGTAATGGAGCTTTAAGACTGCACATGTTAATGGAGCAGCGTTTTTTTGGCTTTGCAGGTGCAGTCTGGGTTTGTGATTCCTTGTCTGGAGGAGGTGGTGATAACGGTCAGATCACCGTTGAATGCCGAGCAGAAGATAAGCACCCTTGAGTCGCTCTTGAAGTACGGGAAGGTTATAAAGTCAATGGCAATAAGGATTCTTCAGATGAGGAGCAGCCATAGCAGTGCAGATGATTTCTTTGATGAGATTTGCAGGTTTCAACGCATGAATCACAAAACTGTTCGAATAGAATAAACACCCCTCGTCGAGTCACTCCCTTATTTACACTGATTAGGTTCACATTGATCCTTCGGTTCACTAGTCAACAGTTTTAACTGCGGACATGCTTGAAACTTTAATCATTCTTCAACTGTTAGTTTCACACATTCTCCAATTTTTTGCTTGAATGTTGACAAATTGTTGTATTTCATTATCTTTTTGAATTAATCACGTCGATTTTGCATTTCATGGTTAAATTAGAGCTCTGTTGAATGTCTCCCAACTAGAAAACTAGGCATCAGGCATGCTCGCATAGAACAGCTGAGTTGTTGGGAGCTTCTCAAGATATGATACAAATTTAAGGGCTTTATGTTTAATATTATGATAGCGGTTTTTCTTAAATATTTTTTGTTTGAAAATACATTAAAATAATATTTTTTTTATTTTTTAAAATTTATATTTAACATTATCACATCAAAACAATCTACAAATACAAAAAACAAAAAATTAAAGAAAAAAATTTTACTTTTAAAACACAGATAAACAGGCTCTGACACCACTAATCAAGAAGAACAGCTAGTTTTAACGATGCCACAATTTCTCAGTCGTTTGAGACATTGAATAGTAACAAACCTCAAAGCCTTCTTGACCTCTAGCTTGCAACTCACTGTTGCTTTTAGCTTTGAACCATAAAAAACTAGTTGTCCAGCCAATCAAGTAAAATGCGAGTCTCTTCTTCCTAATCACAGGACCGACCATAAAAAACCAACCCAGTCAGATGTAAAAGGCAAATGTCAAGAAAGGAACCACGAGGTGTTAGTCTATATCACTTGAAACTAAAATTAAAACAAACATTCAACTTAAATGTTCAAAAAACATTAAAAAAAAAAATTCAGCTGTAAGACAGTAAACTTTGCTATATTCATGTATTAAAATTTTCTTCTACAACATGCAAGGAAAAGAAAGAGTAGGAAACTTTCTTTCACAAAGATAAATAAACTTGATTACCAATACTAAATGAGCTTCTTCTTTTGGAAGTAGTGTTTCAAGTGCCACACTTGCAGTGCCGAAACAGCAATGCAGACACCCAATGACATGACACTAAATAATGCTATTCTGGTATTTGTTGTTTCGCTCACAGACCTCATCTCTGCTTCCCTGTCAGTATTATCCAAAAAAAAAAAACTGTTTAGTTGAATAAAAGAGAAATTGCTAGATAGAAAGAAAAGAATAGATTGCAAAGTAGAGAAGAATATACCTTGTTTTGAGATAGAGTAGATTCTCATGGATGGCCTCCACCGCTCCTTCAAGTTTCCTCAGCTCAAGTTCAACACCCTATAGGTGGACAAATTAGAACATATTCATGCATACGAATATTAAGAAAATGAGAAACAAAACTACACAGACACGGATGAATTACACGTGTATCTTCGTGGGGGACTTTTTAATTGCCTAGGTGAAAGCACTATAAGCTTATTCCATAATCAATAATTAATGTTCATGAAACTACAATCTAACATCAGAAGCACTTCCAAGATTATATAGAAGATAAGTTCTCATCCTAGGGTCTGCAGCTATGCACTTCACCAATGTCTTGTGTTTTCCGGCTAGTTCAAGGAAAGGTAGAGAATCATTAAAACACCTTTCTGTTCTCTCTTATTAATACCATGTGCATTATGATCTAAGTTTGAAGAACTCTAGCACAAATCAAACCCAGCACCCAATCTCCACTTTGTCAACACTGCAAAACTTTGGATATATGGTATCGAAACAAGATAAAGAAGTGCGATCCAATTCACAGGCAAATAAAGCCGTGGAAGCTTTTGACTCACAGAGAAACTCATCACTAGACTACCAGCGGTATTATCTTTAACATGCTCTTACCTCTATCTTCTCTTTTCTAGCAACTGAATCCCAATCCTTAGCAGCAATTCCAGTTTTCCAATCAATGTTAACACTCACATCTCCTTGAACATGACCATCCACCCAAAAACATGCTAGGTAATTGCCAGCCTCATGAGTCGTGAATGCAAATTGACCATGAGTCACATTCTCCGTTTGGTGAAGGGTGTTCCCATATGGTGATGTCACCTAAAGAAGAAACAAACAATTGAGAACAATGCTTAAGCAAACTTAACAAGGGAATAATGGATATTTAGCCATACAAGTTCGAACAATTAAGACCTCCATGAAAGAGAAATTATTAGATATACCAAGAGTTAATTAATACTCTCATACGTCACATAAATGCAGCACCTACTGTAAAATTATTCATGGACCTAAATTTTTTTTTTTTTTAAAAAAAATGTAAGCACAAGTGCAAGTTTAAATTATAAAACAAGAATTATTAAATACTAACTCCCATGTAAAGCTAAATGTTAAGAAAAACACAAGAAAATACTTCAAAAACACACATAGTCCCACTAACACAACAGCCCTACAAGTGAATCCTACTTTAAAATCATAATCCAGCAACTCAAGTGTATTCTTAAATTTTTTTTATCATGCTTTCTTAATATCTATCACTCCTCTCTCCCTCACGTAGAGAAAGCACGATCCATATACAGTTAAACCTCTATAAATTAATACCATTGGGGTCATGAAAATTTATTAATTAATAGAGATATTAGTTCATCAATATACTATTTAAAATTTAAATTTAAGTGGGGACGAACAAAAATATTATTTAATCAAAGTTATTAGCTTATCGAGGATATGCTGTATGATTATTATCAACCTCATCGAGACTAATGCATGTTTATTACAATGGGCGAGCGAAGGAGTTAGCCATTGTGATGGGCACCACTTTTATACGAGGTTCTACTCCAGTAATACCTACGAATTTCTAAGAATAACAAATCTTGCACATAGGGAACAAAAACAAGGGGAAAAATCGATTCTAATAAAATAATTAATTTAAGACTCATCGTAAGAGATTCATATCAAAGTGTATCAATTAAAAAGTAAAAAGAAAAATCGGGTTACCTTAACAGAGATGGTGGGGATATGGGAATGATCATCGGAAACGACAACGTAATCAGACAAAACGACGACGTTATTGTGGATTTCCTCGGACACGCACTTGGTACCGGTAGGAGGCAGATTCAACCACACCCCTTGGCTAACCGTGAAAAGATTGCTGCTACAAATCAATACTCCTAAAATGCAACCCAGCACCATCTTCCCACGCGCCGCCATCTCTGTCTCTCTGCCTCTCAGATTTTACGTTACAGTCTGTCCAAGGAAGGGGAGGGGATCTCTCTCTTTTTCTCCGGTACGGTAAACGACGCACAGTTTTCGGTTCTCTTTGATTTTGCATTTTTATTTATTTATATATATATTGAATTTATAAATAAATTGATTAATTCTCAGTTGGACTATATTGACATTTCGGTTCATTTAAAGGAGAGCATTTTGGGCTTCGAAAACTTATTGAGCCACGTGCTTGTTATCTATCTCTTTCTAGAAATTGGAAAACGACTAGTCATTTTGTGCCCGTGTCGGTATCAAGGGCCCGGTCCATCACCTGGTTTAAAGTTTAGATTCATCAGGTTTATCATTTTATATATAAAATTTTATGATTTAAAAAAAATAGATTATTTTTGAATTAATTTTTTCAAAATATTTGTTGATCAAGTCTCATCTGGATTTTAATCGATTACTCAGGTTGCAGGTTAACCCACATGAGTTATTCTAGATTAATCGAGTGAACTTTTTAAGTATTTTAAAAGCAAACTCAATTAGGATCGGTGGATCATTAAGTTGACCAATTAGGCTAAGTTGGATTTAATATTTATGGTTGGTATTATTTTGGTTTTAAATTACAGCTATTTTAAAATATGTTTTGGTTTACTTCTAGTGTTTGTTAATATTTTTCCTGTCATAAGATAAAAGTACCTATACTTTACATAAAATTTTATGAATGAAAAACATCATATGAAATTTTTTCATATAATTGTTTTTATAATATTTGATAAGTGATAATAAAAAAAACATAGTAACAGCGAAATGATGATAAAATATTATATTGATAAGATAGTAAGTTTGATGTTTCTTTTATGATAATGATGATAATTGTAATAGTAAAGGGGATCATTAATGATAAAAACAAGGGTGATGGTGAGATGACGACAATAATAATAGTAGAATGATAGCATAGTAGATATAATAAGAATAATATAATGACCGTGGTAAGATAATAATGAAGAAAATGATGATATTAGTTGAAATTTCTAGTAAAATAAAGAAAGAACCAAGCTTAATATTTATTATGGAAGGTTAATGTGGTTACAACATCAAATAAAATGAGTTATATTTTACATAAGATATAAATAATTTTAATCTTTAATTACAAAAAAAAATAATGAAATAGACGGTGATTTTACTATGTATCATCTCATAAACAATGTGAATTTAATATTATTTTTCCTTTATTTCCTTTTATTTTTTTCGCTCATCTCATCTCATTAAACTTTTTTGTTTCAATTTCATCTTTTCAAATAGTTGGAGATTAGGCTTAATAATTTGTTTCAAATTGATTTCTAAGGGTTATTATGGTGACAAAAAATATTTTGACATTGAGTTGATGCTTAATTTAAAAAACACAAATAAATTCATTTTATTGTTTGAGAAAAAATTAAAATGAGAGCACCAAAAGTGATATTGAGGCAAAAATTCAGGTTTTTTTTGTTATACTATTCATTCAACTCCTTTTTAGAAATATATGCCTTTAATTTTTTTACAATATAATTTTTGGTCCATTTAGTTTGATAATTATATATTTTGATCCAAACTCCATTGTTTTCACATTCCAGTCTTTGAGTTTAAGAGATGATAGTTGATGAAAAATAACAGCCCTGAAAAAAAGTAGTCAATTGTCAAGTTTTCATTAACAAAAAGAACCAAACTTTGTGTCAATGTGTTTCACTAGACAAGAGTGATGTTGAGGTATTTTTAAACTTTTATGTTGTTGAAAAAATAAATTAGGGTCAAGAAAGTTTTTTTTTTTAATTTAACCTTGTGTTTTTTAACCGATTTAGGAGTGTTTTAAGCTAATAAATATGTTGAAAAATAGATTTTTGTATAAAAAAATCATTACTCAATTTTTCAACTACCTCTGTGATAGTAAGAATATGGATAAGCAAACTATACATTATCTACTTTTTTATAAATAAATAAAAAAGATCAAAGGCGTGTAAGAAATAGAAGGCCAATTGTGTCTGCTTTTTTTTTTTTTGGGTCAGACACTTAAGCCTTTTCTCTTTGGCCCTTTTCTATTATTTTAAGTTTTCATTTTATTGGAATGCAATATAAAAAAAATGTTGGATATGATATTTAAATTATTATTCAATTTTTCTTGGTTCTTAAATAATATTATAGGTTGTTATAAAAAAATTTAAGAACTTTCTTTTCAATTATTATGCACCTAATATGCAAAAATAAGAAATAAGAAACTTTTTATGAATATTCAATAAAAATAAATTTTTTGGGATAATTACAAAAAAAAAACTCATAAGATTTGATCGTGTTTTCACTTTCTTGCTGCACATTAAGAAATTACATTTACTTCTTGAGCTTTATACATGAGGTAACACTTAACATTCTAAAAAAAAAGTCAACAAAAAATATTTGATTAGTTAAATTATTGCTATTATTTTTTATTTATTGACTAAAGAGCTTTAAAATACTAATATTACAACTTTTGCCATTAAATAAGTAATATAACTTCACATTAAAAAAAAAATAGTAATTAGTATTTAATCCTTTTAGGCTTTTTATCAAACACTTCATTTGCATAATCTAAATTAACCATATTTTACTTATAGTAATAAATGCAAGGGGAAAATCATCATATTCTTTAGCTACACCATAACAAAATGATCAAATGATATTTTACTATTCAAAAAACACCATAACAAAATGGAGTGGCAGAATGTATGAACCATATATTGGTGGAGAAAGTCCAATGTATATTATCACATTCGAGACTAAGTAAAACATTATGGGTGAGGTGTTAAGTTATGCTTATCATATTTTTAATTGGTTGCCTTCAACATCATTAAATGGAAGAACCTTCTTGGAGGTATGGTCAAGCTCTCTTGCAAATGATTATGACTATATGAGTGTATTTAGATACTCAACATATTATCATATTACTATTACTGAGTCCAAGCTAGATCCTAGAGCCAATACAACTATTTATTTGGGCTTTAGTAAAGGAGTAAAGGGCTACAAACTTTAGTGTTCCGAATCAAAGAAAATGATTTTGAGTAGAGATGTTACTTTTGACAGGTCTTACATGCTACAACAAGAAAAATCATAGGAGAAAGAGTCGAGTGATGCATAACAAGTAGAGTCTGATACTTCAGTCATTCCTGTAAAGACTGTTCAGACAATCCTTGCTGAAAGAGATTCAGATTAAAGTTCAAATGAAAAGGATGTTTAACTCTAGCAACCACACAACAACAAGAATTCATTGCAACAAGTAAATCAAAAAGGGTTATCAAGAAACCTATTCGGTATTGTAACATGGTGGCTTATGCATTTCATGTGATTGATGATGGAATCCCATACACCTATAAAGAAGCAGTTCAAGGTACATATAGTGAAAAATAAAATAAGACAATGGATGAAGAGATGAAGAGATGAAATTTCTCTACAAGAATAAAACTTGGGATTGAGTATAACTTCCCAAAAGAAAAAAGATAATTGGTTGAAAATGAGGTATTCTCTTTAGTTATTAAGCATTCATTAATTTGTATTTTGTTAGCCTTGGTTGCATAATTTAATTTATAATTAGCCCAAATTGCTATGAAAACTACCTTCCTATATGGAGATTTGAAATAGGAAAGTTTTATGTCTCATCTGGATGGTTTCAAAGTCACTAGGTAAGATAATTGGACTTATAAACTAAATAAGTTATTATACGGATTAAAATAGTCTCCTCACTAGTGATACAAGCGATTTGATAAGTTCATGGCAGAACATGGATACACATGGAGTCAATTTGACCATTGTCTATATTTTTGCAAGCTTCTTGATGATTCTTTCATCTATTTGCTCTTATATGTGGATAATATGCTGATTTCATCGAAAAGCACGATAAAGATTGAGAAATTAAAATCTCAATTGAAAAACAAGTTTAAAATGAAGGACCTTGAATAAGCTAAAAAGATTACTGACATGAAGATTCAGAGAGACAGAAGGAAAGGCACAATCTATTTGACACAAACTGAATACTTGAAGAAAATTCTATAGAGATTTGAGGTATATGGCAAGACTGAGCCCGTAAGCACACCTTTAGCTCCTTATTTTAAGCACACCTTTTTGGCATGAAACATGAAATTTTACATCTTTAATTACATTAGTCTGATTATCTATGTGTTACAGGAAAGAAATGAAAGCAAAATCTTGTTGTTTAATTGCTTTTGCTAATTGATATTTTAACGATTTTCTTTTATCCTTGAACCCCATTTTAATTGAGGATTTTTTGGGCTCAAACTACAAGCTAATGTTACTTTCATTCTCCATTTCACATGTCATGATTGCAGATATCTCAGGTGCTTTTTTAGGTATCAAATTATTGAGTTTAGTTCTTTTTTGACCTAGCTATCTACTAAGAATCACGAGGACCTAAAAGTAGTAAGTTTAGTAATAAAGTTTTAATGGTGGATTGCTTTTTTTCCCGGTTTTTTTGTATGCAAAATTTGATCTCAAAAAGCATAACCATACGCCACCTCCCTTTCTTTTCTAAGTAAAACTGAGAACATGGAACATTGTCCCTCAATCCTTCCCAGTGTCCTACTTGGCTTGGCAGAACTGGAACATAGTGATTTCCTTCTGTAATTTTAACTGGTTAAAAAATTCTCACATTCTAAAGATCAGATTTTTCATGTTTAAATTAATTGAACATTGTCTTGATTGAGTATTTAAAGAATATCTCTTTCTTATTTAGAGTTTCATCTTTTTTTTTCTTATTTCAGGTGTGCTGTAATATCATGCAGCAAAGTGGTTAGTGTACTATTTGATAAAAGTTGTCAAACTAACTTAACACTTCTATAGAATATTGGCACT
>Ga0325410_1007181_pt1 | contig 12202 bp, 7 predicted proteins | sample PopdelMetagenome_16_FD_206182 | JGI IMG/M metagenome (GOLD analysis project Ga0325410, IMG submission 206182) | Populus deltoides microbial communities from Bellville, Georgia, United States - Xylem-PdIQD-R3 | ecosystem: Host-associated > Plants > Phyllosphere > Stem > Wood/Secondary xylem... | reverse complement strand
GCCTTTATTTTTTTCATTACTCTTTTTCTATCCTTTTCTTCATTTATTTTATTTTCAATCTAATCACTGGTTAGTTTCTTTCAATTATTTTTTATGCAAGATTTGGTTCTCATTGTTTATTTTGTAAAAAAAAAATTATAATTGAGGATTTTTCTTTGTAATTATTTTTGCCTTTTACAGGATTGTCTCATTCTCATGATCCGTTCCACTAGTTTCAATGATTTACCTGGTTTGAGTTTGATGTTTTTTTTTAAATCCTTTTTAGAATTTTTTTTTCATTTTTTTCATTTGACATTGATTTATTGGACTATGAGCTTTGTGATTTGTTTAGCTTTTTTTTTTTGTGGAGTTATCCTCATCTCATATCTTGGGTCGCAAGTTAGTTGGGTTAACATAAGTTGACTCGATTTTTTTAAATTGATTTTTTATTTGGTTTTATCTTTTAGCATTAAATTATTAATCCTTGAGTGTTGTTATTTTTTCTATCTTCATGTATGCGGGGTTATCTCAGGTGCGGGATGGTCAAGCATCTCAGCGTCTCCTCCATGAATAAGCGGCACATCTAGCTCGATGGTGGCCAGAGTGATGCGTGTAGCCTTTTTTTCCTTCTCTTCTACTTGATTTTCGTGCTAGCCTTTAAAAAAAATAAAATCATTCCCTATGATTCGTTATACTTAAGATTTCATCCTTATTCTCTTCATTTCAAATTTTAAAATTTAAAATAATTTATGGAATTAAGGGGTTTTTCCAACTTCACCGTTGTTCTCTTTATTACAATTTTTTTATTAAGAATACTTTATTAAATTAAGATTTTTTTTTAATTTCACCCCCAATAGATATTTTCACCTATCAAATTTAGTTCATATTCTTTTTATTAGTATTTGTTTATATGGTTTTTGCAATTTTTTTTTTTGGAAATTTCATCATTCTTCTGTTTTTTCCAAGTTAAATCTAATCTTTTTTTATTATTGTATTTCTTTAACATTGCAAGATTTTTTTTAGATTGATTTATTGTTTTGTTTTTTCAATTTGCTTTTCGAAAATTGGTATTCTTCGTATGTTTATCTTTTTTTTTCTATTGAGTTATCCTGGTATCATGTTTTCAGTTATGAATTCAACAGGTTCACTAGATTTGGCTCGACCTTTTTTTTCATTGCTTTTTAATATTTTTGGATCTCGAGTCAGTGATCATAACCTTGAATTTTATTCTTTTAAAAAATATATATGCATCATCTCGATATCTTTACTGCGATAAAAAAAAATGATAGGTCTGCAACGTAACGCAGACCACCTATCTAGTAGTTATAATACTAAGTCCTGTTGATGCAACATCCATGTCACAAGTGGAGAATTTGACTTAAATTTATTGTATTGATCTAGGTTTTAACTCTTAAAAAAACCTTGAAATATTGTTGTTTTAATAAAAAAAAATCAAGATTTTTCATCAACTTAGCTTAACCAGACTTTGAATTAACGAATTGTCGGATTAACCCATCAAAAATTCAGAATAAGCCGAGTCTTATACGTAGGGTTTACCCCCATTTGCATTGATTGGGATAGAAGGGATACATGATACATGGAGTAGACAATGTACTAAGATTTCAAAAATAAATTAAAAACAAGACATGCAAACCATACTTGAGATCATGGAAACGCCTAACCTTTAATTTCCTTGCTCCAAACTATTTTGGGTATTTTCAATTTACTGTTTGAATTTAACTTCGAAGCTTGTAAACTAGCAATGATTAAAGAGGAACATGAATGCGTGGGCATAATCCCCCCCCCTTTTTTTTAAGCAATTAATTTTGTTGATAAAAACGCAAAAAATATTTAAAACTTTTTTTCGTTAAGAATATTCTTAGACTAATTAATTCATAAGTGAAACAGAATTATTTTTTTAATTTTTATACGAGTTTAAGGACTCATTTTCTACATTGAAAGCTATTTAATTATATGTAAGAGAATAAATTAATTTAAAGGTTTGAACTTGAAAGTTAATAAAGGAAATAGACATTGTTAACCATACAATCCATGCTTTGAATTTAAAACATATAATATAATAAATGAAATCTTGACCTGGGCTACAGCTTACCCTAGCCTTTAATAGGCCTCCCTTTTGACTGTAGATAAATCTAGTAATTTCTTTTTTGAAAAAAATAATATTGTTAATAAGTTAATTAATTTATTTCTTTATATATATATATACTGTTCATGCTAGGATTTTAGCCTAAAAGAATGCCTCTAGATTGGTCAAAATGCCGGCCGTTAAATCTGATGCCGCCGGACTGCAATATTCTTGTAGAGTCGTAAAATATTCCAGTGATGATGGCTTGACATGGTCTTTTATGGTGTAGTTTTCTACTAAATTAATGTTTCGTAGTTTGCTTACTGCTGATGACGCAAATGTGGAGTCTTTGTCTATTGTCTTCGTGCATCATAATAATTCAATCTTCTAATTTCTTTACAATAAAAAAAAACAAAAACTATATTTTAGCTCTTATATATTCCTTAATATTCCATTAAGCCTTGTAATATAAAACTGTATTTATGAAATCCAAGTTATAGATTTAAGGAGTTAATCTATTAATTCAGAATAATATTGTTTAAATTTTAAAATAAAATAAAAGTTGAAGCAATGTTTTTATTAAAATATAAAATTCGAACAAAATTTATCTGGGTTTAGATAAATTAACCAAATTACAAGGTAATTTATTGGATAAACTAAATTTAATAGAATTAATTATCACTTCATTTAATATGAAACCTAACCTAATGTATGTTCTAGGTTGATGAACAACCGAGTGAACCCGCACAACTTATTTAACATTGTTTATAACTTTCTAATTCCAACTATGGTGTTTCCAAAAAGTTCTAACTTGAACATTGAATACATAACGGATTGCTCAATCTCCTGTCTACCTCTTTCACTTTTTCATGCTTTCTCTTGTTTTCTACTTTCAAACCATCATACATTTTGATCATGTCTAATAAAAATACTTTGATGGCTATGAATATGGATTAATTTATTTTGGCCTTTCAAATTTGATATTTTTTTGTTATTATTATTATTAACATGGATATCTAGATCAGTTTGCATGCACCTCAACTAATTTACAGAGCAGGAAAATTTAATACTAGTTGAGAAAATTTTACACTATAAAAATCTAAATGAAACATTGCAAAATCTGGGGGGCGGGAAATATAATTATCCAAGAAAAAAATGGAAAGAAATCATTAGAAAAATAATAATTCTATGAGGGAGCCATGTTTTCAACTCATTAACGTGTTGTTCATGTTTGCAAGATTGAAGAAATATAAAGATTTGAGTATGTCCACCATAGCACGATTGTTGACTTGGATTAAATTCATTATGATAAAATTAACAGTGTTATTGACATTTGCATTATTTGGTAGTATAATGGCTTGCTTCGTTAGCTGTATTCATTGCTAATAAACCTAACTTGGAGTCAAATCGATGTGAAACTTAAGTTATTAGTTGAATGAACTAACTCAGATAAAATAATTATTTTTTAAAATTTATATTAAAATTATTTTGATATTTTTAAGTTAAACTGAGTTTCGGAAAAGTTCATTTTAGATTAATATTTTTAATAACCAACTCGGGCTAAAAGGTGAGTCAACCAACGCTCGGTTTTACCTGAGTTAAGTCAGGTTTAATTATAGTAGTTATATTTATTCTTGTTATTTAAAAAAAATCACAAGCTTATTAAAAATCGAAATGATCTCTCAAAACCAAGATTGTATATTCAAATTAAACTTAACAAGCATTATACATATATTAGATAACGGTTTTTCCTTGTAAAAATAGCAAATTTGCAAAATATTTTCTTTTTTTTTTTCACCATAGCAATAGCAAATCTCTAAAAAAAAATTCATAATAAAAATTATTTAGGATTTTTTCTTTGCACTTGCCCTATTATAACCGTTTTTTCCTTGTTCTTTTATAATATTTTTTTTTGTTTTTTTTCTTTACACTTTTTTTTTCTAAAAAAAAATTATTCTTTATTTTTTATATATAGAATATTTATCACTCTACATTGGCCTATTTACACCATTATTTTTGTTTTTATTTTCTATTTTTTGTAATTTTTTTTTCTTTACACTTTTTTTTTCAAATTATTATACAAATACTAAAATTAAATAGTATTTTACTATAGCAATTGCAACATTACCTTATTTTTCAATTATATTAAAAACTAACTTGAGATTTTGAAATAATATTTCACTATAACAAATATTTTTTAAAAACTATATTACACCACAATTTCAAACACAAATACAATGCGAAGCAATGCATAAGGACATCTATCTAAACCTAATCCACCTACCTCCAAATTAAACATTGTACTATCATTTTTATGAGGGAGCATGAAATGGCTTTCGATTCAACAATGGGCCAAGCTAGAATTAACAAAGAATAAAAGCTTGGAAGATTTCCCACTATGCCATGAACATTCCTAAAACAAAACGCTGTAGGCCAGGCCCAAAGGTAAAAAAAATTCATGCTAAATGCCAACCATCAAAGGCAGTTTTGTAACACAAGGAAATGCACTAAGATATTGTGGACATTATTCCCTTGTCAGCTTAGGTCATTAGTAGATATTTTGGCCCGTATTATATCGTGAGAGATCACAAAAACAAAATCTCTATGGATTTAAAAGTGAAAAAAAAAATAAGATTTAAAGGAACATCAAGTCAAAGCTTGTTGAGTTTTTTCTCCATTATTATTATTTTGAATTAAGAAATTAAGGATTACTTTGCAATTTTGTAAGGCCACCACACCTTTTAAGGTAAAAGAAAGAAAAAAAGGGGGATGAGAAAATAGTCACAGGAGTTTCTCTATATCATTAAGGCGGACACGTGCTAGCCCACCATATAGAGGGTGACTCGATACTTTGGAATCCATTCTAGAAGACCACCAACGGTCACCAGGAGGAGTTGAACGCGTTTTCCAAGGGGCACGAGTGTCGTCTATTTACTGACGTGTTTTGTACATGCACCAACGGGTTTTTTTTTTAATTTAAAAAGATCAAAACACCTTTGACCCCAATGGATAATTGCAACAAAACCGAGGTTAAAAAACCAAAAAATTCCCCTTGACCTTAGGCAAAAAGAAAAAAAAAACCCAGGAGCTATATGGTAATTACATTGTGCAAAAGAGTGTGAGATTTTGAAAACACCCCTCAGACATTATCTGTCAAGGGTATGGGTGTAACTACACTGTACAATAAATGTAAAAATATTATTTTATCTTTGAATGTGTGTTCAATTTTTTGGTTTTTGGACAATAAAATCAGTATTTTATTGTGGATTGCATTATTCACAATCCATAGTAAAACACTGAGCATATTTAGCTTTATATACTAGATTTTTTTTCCATTTCTACGTTGCGGAGTAGGTCAATTGTTTTCTAACATACAAAAATATATATTCAAATGGTAATAGCCTCAGTAAACATAGATTGACTTGACTAACCTGCGATCCAGGATAACCTCAGAGGAAGGAAAGAAAAAAAAATTAAAATCTCAAGATCCAATAATCTAATGTCAAAGGATGAAATGAAAGAATTAAAGAAAACAGATCGAAGTTAAATCGAGCTAATTTTCAAAAACTTTGGTCATGAGACCAAAATGACCATACAAAAGACAAAAAACAAATCTTGAATAATATTTTTAACCATCAAAAAATAAAAAATAAAACAAATGATAATTAAATCTGATATAAAAACTAATGAAAGAAAATAATGAGAGATTTAATCGGAAAACAAAGGATAATAAAAAAGAAATTAAAGAATGAGAACCAAAATTGGATTAAAAAAATATTGATGGATAAAATTCAAATAAAAAACAAATTAAGAAAAAGATAAAAATAAAAAAGAGCAATTAAAAAAATGACACTAAATATGAAAAAAAAAAGAAATGAAATAAAATGTTGAGAAATAAAATTAAAAGAAAATAAAAAAAATCAAGAGAATGGGTATCATATTTAATATAAAAAACAAAACAAAATCAAATGAAAAAGGGATGAAACTGAATAAAAAAATCTAAAACAGAATCCAAAATAAAGAAAGACTGATCAAGAGAAAGATGATCATAATTGAATTTTTTTTCCATTATTTTTTTTTCAAAATAATACTATTTTTTCTTTTTAGTTGAATAAAAAAATCAAGCAATTAGCTAGGAGAAAATCATGTCAACACCCGTTGATTTTTTTTTTTTTGCCATTACTTTTTTTATCAAAATAATATTATTTTTACTTCCTGCACAATAAAAAATCTAAATGACCCTAGTAACTCTAGTTATTTGACCCAACTCGTGACCCAGAACACGACAAGGGTCGACTCCCTAGCCTGGTTTTAAAAACATGATTAAAAAAAAATAAAGACCACATATAAAATAGAAATTCAATGAAATTAAACAACGAGGGATGAAATTTCTAAAAAAAAAATTAATCAAGAATATAACTCAAAATAAAAGTAATTGCAATCATAAAAATGATGATCCAATTCAATAAAAAAAAAAGAATTAAAATCAAATGATTAGGTATTAAATGAAAAAAAAAGATTAAAAGCAAAATAAATAGAAATCAAAAGAATGAGTATCAAATTTGATAAACAAAACATAAAAAATCAAATGTCAAATGATAAATGATAAATGATAAAATTAAAAAACAGATAAATCAGATTCGATACAATTAAAAGATTGAGGATCACTTTATAATTTTACAAAGCCGTCACATCTTTTGAGGTAGAGGACAGAGAAAAGAAAGGGGAGAAAAATTATCGCCAGAGCTCCTTCATGCAATGAATGCCAACACGAGTCAGCCCAACATGTAGAGGGTAGCGTGCTACTTCGAATATCGTCCTGCAAGGCTACCGGGAAAAGCCGTATGCGCCGCCTAAAGGTTGTGAACACCTCCCACTTACATGTGCCAACCTTTTTTTAATTGTAAAAAGATCAAAACACTCTTGACTCCATGAGATAATTGCAAGAAAATTAGGGTTAAAAAACCAAAAACCCCCTTAATCTTAGGCAAAAAAAAGAAGAAGAAGGTAACCTTAGGGGCTATTCAATAATTACACTGTACAGAAATATAAAAATCCAAAAATACCCCTTACATATTAGCTATGTTGTTTTTTTCAAAGGCATAGGTATAATTATACTGTGCAATACACTATTTATAATTCACATATTCTTTTAGCTTTATATATAATAACGTATAATATAATCCATGTGGTATAAAATTATGGCATGTTTCTAACCAAGATCATTAGAGCCTATGAATGCATATTACAGGAATTAAATATTAATCCAATGATAAATACATGAGATGTATTACATTGAAAAACAAAAAAACAAATCTTCACAAGAACTATATTGCAATTTTAAGTTTTTATTATAGTTCATATTGATGGATTGATGCCAATTTGTTGAGCTTTTAACAAATTTATTTATTTTTTTGAATAAATAATTCAACATTAGAAAAGTAGTCTAACGGTTAAGAAAGTATTATTTGCACTTGAGGTCCTGGTCTAGTGGGGAAAGAGACTTGTTCCCTTCTTCTGTATCCGGGTTCGATCCTTCTATACATGCATGTCATCCCTGCGATGCCTTACCCATCAACTGGGATTGCAGGGTGTTTAGTAGACCCGGAGATTAATCGTGGTGCACGTAAGCTGGTCCGGACACCCGGGTTATATAAAAAAAAGGTATTATTTTCTAAACTAATAAAATTTAAAATTTCAATGAATAACTTACCTTTGAGTGAATTAAGCAAATAAAATTCTAAGCCACATATTCTAAGTCATATCAAACCACATCCACGATCAAGCTTCTTCAGCTACTTTGTCTTATAATATTTATTTGCATCCGCAGCATATTCTAAGTCAAATTCTAATCAAAAGTTCTTTTATTTTCTCATAGATTATTAATTTTTTTCTTCTGTGTCATCATCATTCGCTTCAGCCATGATCATAAAGAAGAAAAGGCACTTGTTCATTTACAAGGTCTTGAAACCTCCTATGTGATTGCCTGATTGGGATTGAATCAAGCTAGCATCGCTAGCAAATCACAAACTTTATATCTACTTTTTTTTCTTTCATGATTTCTACATAGCACTAAACTGATGTGACAACTACAAAATTGCTTCATCGACTAAGTTAACAGAGATATAAAAATTTATGTGCTGGGAAACTGGAATGGTGTTTTTTTTTTAATTTTTTATTTAAAATTATATTTTTATGTTTTTAAATTGTTTTGATATGCTAAAATTAAAAATAATTTTTTAAATAAAAAGATATTATTTTAATATATTTTTAAAAATAAATTTTTTTTAAAAAAATAACAATTAGATACTGCTCAATACCCTTGAGATACCGTACTAGCAATTCTCGGCCTCTTTACCATCAAAATCAAGAAAATTTCATCCGAAGAAGGAGCTGAGAAGTCAATTTCTTAGCATCACTTTAAGTTTTTATATATATATTATAGGTTGATACCATCATAAAAGTAATTGTTTTGATATATCAAGTTAAAAATAATTTTTTAAAATAAAAAATATTATTTTAATATATTTTTTAAAATAAAAAAAATTAAAAAACAATAATTATAGTATTTTTTAAATATATATATATATATATATATATGAAAGGTTGATATTTCATCGTAAAAAGGAGCCCACGTTTGATTTTTTGGAAGATTCTAGAAGTCAACTTCTAGAAGCTGTGGTGGTGATTCCACAATGATAATGGGATTTGACTCATCTACCCTCTCTGTTGTGAGTCTGAGAACAAAAAGGTCAAATATTGTGAGGATCCGCACTTTGGACTCCCAAGAATTTAGTGCAGGCTAGGTTTTAATTTTGAACTGTTTTTTTTTTTATCAAAATGGTGTAGTTTTCAATGTTTCTTATTATATAATAACACAAGTTTAAATTCTTTTTTACTATATTAAATATATAATATTAACTCCAGTTTGATTCAATTCAGGAAGATAAGCACACTTGGTCAAATATTATCTTAAATGCCTACCGTAAAATGATGCAATCTCGAGGGTCTAGCTTAATTGGTCAGGTTCTAAGTCTGCTTTCAGAGATTACTGGTTCGAATTTCACAAATATCAGGGTCATTGGAGGCTTACATGGTAATTAACTTCAAGGCCTATAAAATTAGTCGAGGTACGCGCAAGCTGTCCGGACAACCACGTTAATAATTAAAAAAAAATTAATGCCTTTCATTTCTTTTCTTATTCTTATTCTTATTCTTCTTCCTTTTTTCTTTTTATGTGTTTTTTTCTAGAATTTTTTAACTATATCAGATTTTAAAACCATAACTTATGGGTTCAAATTTGATTAGGTTCTGTCGTAGCCCTCTTTGAACATGTTATATAATGATATATATGGTTGCATTTTTTTTATTGTCTCAAAAAAAAAAAACAAAAGGATGTTCGATTGAATTGAAGAGACAATGATAGAAATATAAAATAAATTCATCTCTAGAATAATTTTAAAATAATTTTTTATATTTTTAAAATAAAAAAATATAAAAAAGCATGTCTCTTTTATCCTCCATGTTTTTTTCTCCTATTGTGAAATAGTGACCAATGTTACCTACATGTTTGGTTTCAAATCACTAAAAGCAACAAGATATAATTTGTGTATAGTATATAGGACCAAATAAACAAATATGTGACTACTTTTTTTTTTGGTAGAATCAATTCAACTCAAAGCTTAAACTGTTAAGTAAGATCTCAATATATAATTTATATTATTTTCTAGTACGTCCCCTCAAGTGAAAGTCCTTTGCACAGACCCACACTATTTTGTGTTTAATTTTTATCAAATAAATAAAAATAATGAGATTCAAACTCATGACTACTTGTCCATCAAAGTTTTAATACTATATTAAAGAACCAATACCAACATCCATTCTTCCACTAAAAAGACACATTGATCATTAACCATATTAAAATATCAATACCAACATCCGTTCTTTTACCAAGAAGATTGTCTATGGACGTAAGCCTTCCACTTTACTTGCCTATGTTCATGGCACTGCGTGTGGATTCTGTTGACAAGTTTTTACATGGAAGGAATGTGGTGATTAAAGATGTCAACTTGAAGATTGTGCAGGAGAGGATGAAGAAATATTATGATGAGAAGCACACATAGAGGGATTTCTAAGTGGGTGAATATGTCTACCTAAAACAATGCCCCCATCGCTAGCTTTCCATGGACACCAGAAAAATCTCAAGCTCGGTCCCAAATTGTTTTTGCCCATGGAAAATCCTTTCCAAAGATCGGCAATAAATTTGAGTTACCCCCAGAATCCAAATTACATTTGGTTTTCCATGTTTCTGATATATACCACTTCACAGCAACGTAATGGCACATTAGCAGACCACGACATGCAGGGATTGCACACTAGCAGACCATGACATGCAGGGATGAGAAGACCACAATGTGTAATTGTGGAATGGCAAGGTGGAAGAGACCACGACGTGTAGTGGCAAAGTGGAAGACTTAGTCTAATTTCTTTATTTAGTCATTTGTCTGTTGAGTCAGTTTATTCTGTTCTGTTTTCAGCATTCCTAGTCTGTAGCCATGTTTGTTATTTTTCCTACCTGTACTGCTATATCTATATATAGCCTAAAAGAGTTCAGTGAAAGGATATGCAGTTATTTCTTAAACAACCTTCTCTTTTTCCTATCTTCTTCTTTATTCTTAAATTATACTTATCAGTGGTATCAGAGCCTGGTTATAACCATGGACACTCATGGTAAAACAAATGCAGAATTCCGTAGTGATGTCAATGAAATCTTGGCACGACATGAGAGCAATTTCAACCAGGTGAATGCAGCCTTACAAGCAGTGTTAACCGAGCTCCAAGCTCTTCGAGCTTCTCGTGGCCAAAACAATAACTCTTCTGAAACAAACCCCTTTGCCTGTGATGAATCCTCACACCCACATACTTCTCGTTCTAACACTACAAAAGACTACTCTAATCACAACCTCAAGTTGTCCTTTCCAAAATTTAATGGTGATGATCCAACGGGATGGATTTACAAGGCAGAACAATATTTTGAATTTCAAAATATTGCGTTGGATCAACAAGTTCAGCTGGCCTCATTCCATTTAGAAGGCATCGCCTTACAGTGGCACCGGTGATTGGCAAAATTCCGTGGACCACTAGCATGGGATGAGTTCACCAATGTTATACAACTCCGGTTTGGTCTAACCGACTACGAGGATCCCTTAGAAGCTCTGACACGCCTTAAACAAACTACCACCATCGCAGCTTATCAAGAAGCTTTTGAAAGGCTTTCTCACAGAGTGGACAATCTGCTAGAAAAATTTTTAATAGGTTGTTTTATTGTAGGACTCAGAGATGATATTCGCATAGATGTGAAAATTAAACAGCCTGTAACCTTGGCAGATACAATAGGGGTGGCTCGACTAATTGAGGAACGCAACCAGCTGCAGAAAGGACCAATTCAACCACTTCGTTTCCAACCAGCTTATGCAACAGCAAAAACCTCCTCCAATCCAATGGCTGGGGTGCTACGACCTCCACCAAATCAACACCATAGCCACAGTTCCAATAACCCACCAGCAACCTTCCATAGAATAACCAATCAAGAGGCACGGGAATGACAGGAGAAAGGGTTATGCTATTACTGTGATGAGAAGTTTGTTCCAGGACATCGTTGTGCCCGACCACAATTATTTATGATCGAAGATTCACCTCATACGGATACCGATGATGTTGAGATCATCCAACCTGATTTGGAACTTTCAGAAGTTCTACCTGAAATTTCTTTTCATGCAATTACAGGAACCGAACATCCACAAACCATACGCGTCCTTGGCAAGTTAAAGAACAAGAATGTAACAGTGCTGATAGATGGAGGTAGCACTCACAATTTTATTGATCAGGCTTTGGTCTCTAGATTTGGATTGCCAGTAACTTAGGGTAAACAATTACAAGTCATGGTGGCTAACAGAGAAAAGATTGAATGTGTTGGGCAATGTGTTGCGATGTCGCGGTCGCACAAATTTATTACCCTAGCTTCAAACACAACACACAAGATAGTATAGAGCAAGCAAGGGGTCGATCCCACGAGGAAGTTCAAGTCAGATTTTTATGCTAGATGATATGCAATTTAGGGGGGTTTGGACGTTATCT
>Ga0325410_1007174_pt1 | contig 12208 bp, 8 predicted proteins | sample PopdelMetagenome_16_FD_206182 | JGI IMG/M metagenome (GOLD analysis project Ga0325410, IMG submission 206182) | Populus deltoides microbial communities from Bellville, Georgia, United States - Xylem-PdIQD-R3 | ecosystem: Host-associated > Plants > Phyllosphere > Stem > Wood/Secondary xylem... | reverse complement strand
AGAGAGAGGTTGTCACTTTAAAGTTAAATATTATGGGCAATAAAGCCAAATCATATAAGATTTGAAGGAAAGATTTGACCACTCAAACAAAAGATAAAATTAAGATCTCATCTAATCATAACCACAATATTAAGTGTTTCAAATGTTTGGGGAGTAGACATGTAGCTTCATAATATCCAAACAAAAGGATTATGGTTAGGAGGGAGCATGAGGAGATTGAGTCTATAAATGACATATACGAGAAGGATTAGATACCACCACTTAAAGATTGTAATGATATTGAGTATCTAATTAAGTAAGAGGTTTTGGTGATCAGGAGAGCACTTAATGTTTAGATTAAGAAAGATGGTGTAGAACAACAAAGAGATAACATATTTAGTACTAGATTTCACATAAATAATAAGATATGTAATATGATTATTGATAGTGAAAGTTATGTTAATGTCACTAGTACTACACTTGTTAGAAGATTAAATTTGAACATTATTAAAAATGAAAAGCCTTGTAGACTTCAATGATTGAATGATTATGGAGAAGTAACAGTTACTAGTAGGTTTTGGTTTCTTTTTTTATTGAAAATATAAGAAGGAAATGTTGTGTGATGTTGTGTCTATGCACGCTACTCATTTATTGTTGGGAAGATCTTGGCAATTTGATAGAAAAGCCAAGTATAATGGGTTTAAGAACAAGTATTCTTTTGAAAATGATGGGACTTATATCATTGTCCTCTAGACAATTGTATGAAAATCAATTGAAATTGAAAGAAAAAAAGCGAAATTGAAAAAAAAAAGATCAACCATGTAAGCATGTGGGGACACGAGGAAAAGTGAAAATAAAGTGAGCCTAGAGAGAAGAAGGTTAAAATAATTCAAAATAAGAATTGATGGGGATTCGATCAAGAGAAAAAAGAAAAAAGTGTAGAAAAATTAAAAAAACATGTTAATTTTTATGTAAAGAGAAGTGAGATTAAGAATGTTTATTTTTCTAACACACCTATGAATTTACGCGTGTATAAGAAGACATATGTTAACACTAATAACCTTGATCATTGTCTTTCTAGTGTTTATGTTTTTTTATTACAGGTTTATAACGATATCTTTTCTGATAAGATTCTTAGTGGGTTATCACCTATTAGAGGAATTAAACACCAAATTGATCCTATACCTAGAGCTTTTATACCTAATTAACCAGCCTATAGAATTAATCCCAAGAGGACAAAGAAACTTTAAAGGCTAGTGGAATAATTTATGATAAAAGAGGTATATAAGAAAGAACTTTATTTTGTGTGCAGTTCCAATGTTGTTAGTACTGAAAAAAGATAAGACTTAAAGGGTGTGTGTTAATTGTCGTGTCATTAAAAATGTTATTGTAAAATATAGACACCTAAATCCTAGACTTAATGATATGTTAGATGAGCTAAATGGGTCTTGTATGTTTTATAAGATTGATTAGAAAAATGGTTTGACTAGTTTTTATAGGAGATTTATTAAGAATTTTAGTACTCTAACCACACATTTAACTAAGATGGTTAAGAAATCTATTAGTTTTAAATGGAGCAAATAATAAGAGCATGCTTTAATTTATTAAAGAAAAAAATAGGTTTGGCTCTATTATTATCATTGCCTAATTTTACAAAAACTTTTAAGATTGAATATAATGCCTCATGGATAAATATTAGAGCTATTTTAATGCACGAAAAAAGGCCCATAACTTATTTTAGCGAAAAGTTCAATGGAGTAACATTGAATTATCCTACATATGATAAGAAACTTTATGCTTTGGCAAAAACTTTGGAAACCTAGCAACATTACTTGTGGTATAAGGAGTTTGTGATCCATACCAATCATGAGTCCTTGAAACATTTTAAAAGCACTCTTTGTATATGGGTAATCGAGAAGATGGTGAAGATAAGGATTTATTGTATTTTTATCCATGAAAAACGGGAATGGGAGTTCCCACCTAATATTTTGGTCACTCGAAACCCTAACTGGTTTCAAAGATCGTGCACGGGGACTAGTTACATAAAGGAAAGGTATTAGCACCTCAAATATGTCTTGTCTAAGGTAAGCTGCATTATTTAATTGTTTGATATAGGCTAAGGTATTATTGTGTTTTCTAATTGTTGGTCTGTTTAAAGCTTAAGGTAAGTCCTTGGTAAGGAGATCATTATCTTATTCAGTAAAACCTAACCATTCTAAAGTCTACACATAAAAGAACTACCCTTTTAATACCGGGAATACATCTTACATGTAGGTTCATATTCCAAGATATTAAAAGAAAACAAAATAATTTTTTTGGTATTTTTGAAATATTGACCTAGTTCTCATGAATTTAATAAACTGGTTATTTAAAGTCCAAAATGCATGTTAAGATATTTTTTGAATTTTTTTTGAATGAAAACATGATATGAAATTTTTTTATATTTTTTAGAGACTTGGTTGTATGCATGAAAAAAAAATTTGTTTTTTTTCTATATAATTTTTTTGCAACATTTTGGAGAAAACCGGGTATTTTAATACCGGATTTGTATCTTTATAGTATAAAAATAAAAACCAATATTAATCAAAATTGATAGAAAAATACATGAGAAAATCACATATTTTTTTGAAAGGATTTTTGGATTTTTTTTGGAATTTTTGTTTTTTTGCTTTTTATTATTAATATATTGGGATGGGCCTGACCGAATTATATTGGGTTGAGCCCATCTTGGCTGGGCCGAAATCAGCCTAAAAGGAATTGGGCCAACATCAATCTAAGACAGGGTTAGATTGGCTCGGTCCATAAGATATTTTTCTTCTCTTTTTTGGACTGGGTCGACGTTGGTCTGGCCCAGTGAATAGTGGAGTCGCTCTTCACTGTTCATGTGAACAGTGGAGACTGAATTAATTCGTCATCTATTGTTCATTTTGCATAACAGTGAAGACGGGGGTAAATGAAGCTAGGAAAAAGGGGGAGAGGGAAGGTTTTCCTACTGACGAAGTTGGCAGTGCTGGTGTCTCACGGTGTTAGTGTTGTGGCAGCAGGCGGTGGTTCATGATGATGCTTCTTCTTCTCTCTTTTGTTTTTCTATGTTTCTTCTTCTTTTTGTTTCTGTTCTTTCCCTTATTTGTTTCTATTTTTCTTTGCTTAGTTTTTCATCTGTTCTTCTATCACTCTCCTCTTTATCTTTATTCTCCCCTGTTTCTTTCCCTTTCTTTGTTATGTTTCTCTCCTTTTTATCCTCTGTTTTTTTTTTCATTCTCTTGATCCTCTGTTTTTCATTCTCCCTCTAGTCCTCTCTAAAATGTCCCACGCCTTCTCTAAATTATTTTAAATCTTTTTACTCCCTCTGTAATCTCCTTTATTTTCTCTCTTTGCTCGTCCTTTCCCTCTGTGTTGTCCTTCTCCAAAATATTTCTCTCTCTCTCAAAAACTCTCTCCTTTATTCCCTCGTTCTTTTTCACTTTTTTTCCTCCACTCTCCCCCCTTTTTTGCTCTCCTCTACCTCTCCGTATTTATAAACAGGAGGAGAAGGGGCCACCCTGTCCTGTCCTATGATCGCGCCGAGTAAGGTGGTGTGGGGCGTCCTCTGCATGACATGACTCCCCTCTCCTTTCTTTAGCGTGATGGCAGGGTGTATGAAGTGGTACGACTTATCAATGTTTGGTCAAGTTGGGGGAAGAAAAGAGAGCGTGGGAAAAAAAAACAAATTCAAAAACCTTCTTCTTCCCCTACTGCATGTCCAAAGGAAGAAGAAAAGGAAGAATGCCGTTCAAAACATCATTGTTTCGGGCTTCTTTGTTTTTTTGGTATTTTCTCCTTTTTTTGTATGGGGACCCAAAAATGGGTAATAATAATTCTTATGCAAAAGTTCCAAACCATTGTGTCTAATTGATTACAAAATCTTGAAATAAAGGAGAATCTTTTAAGATAGATTTGGTCTAAAGGGATAAACTAGTCGTATTAGTTAAAGAGATGTTCATGATCATTAGTAAAGAATGATTGTAATGGTTTTCTTCAAAAATCTAGGAAATTATCTCATATTGGAGAAGCATGGCCCAACTAAGGACAACTTAATGGCTATATAAGTACTTATAATGGTTGCTAAAAATGTGCACTTCGATCAATATAAGTTGTTCGATAAGATTAAACGGGCTGAGAGCAATTTATTGTGAAGAACATTAAGCATACTATGAGTAGAAAAATGCATTCATGAAAATGATAATACATGACTTGACAATTCCATAAATGTTGATGGTAATATATGCTTGAAGAGTATGGTTCAACTAGAGGCAACTTCATGGCTAATTGACAATCTAAGATGAGGTCGATACCAGAAAACCTTTTGATAATTATTGGCAGGATGCACATAGCTAAGTAGAAGATAGTTTTTGAAATAATTTAGGAAGTTGAGTTATTTTTTAAACTTCTTCATGATAAAGCAAGCAATAGCACACTTCGGAGCATAGTCGAGCTTGATAAATAATGAGAGCAATAATCATTATAGACAACCCAAGATGGGCACTTATGTTTAAGTAGACAATTGACATACAATAAACTCGAATGAGATGGTGGATCAGAGAACTAAAAAGGCTTTGGATAGCAAGAAAATGCACTCTATAATAATGAAGAATCAAAAAGAGAGGGCTATGTTTCCAAACCAGGTAAGGTTGCATTCATTTAACCCCAAAGCATTGCATAATGTTTTATTTTACAGGAGAAATCCTTAAAATTAGACTTGGATGAGTCAAATATTGGTAAAAAAAGAAATTCTTGGGTTAGGTAATTAAGAAGGGGGAAGTTAACCCTATAATCATGAAAACGAACTAGCCTTGCAATCAAAATGTTTCGGATTCAATCAGAATAGTTAAGACACTTTTGGATAGTTCTAGTTGAAGGGAATCACTGAGACACGTGATTTCATGTCAACTGATCTGAAAATAAGAGTTGGTGAAATGACAAAACCCAAATAGTTGTATAAGAGAATAATTATGAGAATACGGTTCTTCTAGTAACTACAAAACCAAGGTTCTAGTTGAAAAGAATCACTGAGAAGTAGGATATCAGGTCAATTGAGCTAAAAACAAGAGTCGATGAGATAATAGAACTCCACCAAATATTTGCACAAGAGAATAGTCATAAGAAACGGTTTTCCTAATAGCTGTGAAACCAAGGTTTTAGTTAAAGGGAATGGCTGAGATGCATGATTTTAGGTCAACTAAGCTAAAAATAAAAGTTGTTAAAATAACAAAACTCCACCAAATAGTTACACGGGAAAATAGTTGTGAGAATATAATTCTCTTAATAGATGTGAAACTAAGGTTCTAGTTGAAGAGAATCACTAAGATACACCTCTTATTTCTTACCAATGCTTCATGTCTGGATGGTTAGATTAATTAGGAATAGCTTAACAATTAGGCTTATTCACACTAGTTTTTCTTTTTTGGTTCTTGTATTTTGCGCTTTTTTTGTTTATTTTCTAATGGTTTTCACTTATTTCAATTTTGATGAAAGAGGATGGGTTTGTTTTCATGGATGTTGTAGTTTTGTGCTCGTTAAATTTTCTTTAACATTGTTGGAATTGACTCTAATTACATCTATTTCAATGTGATTTAGGTGTTTTGTCTTATCAATTCGATGGGTTGTAATGAATATACATTAAATACAATCCTTACTTGCTCAGATAGGTTTTAATCTTACTAGGATAAGTAGGTTTCTTTGTAATTTATTGATAGGGACGTGGTTGGCTTTATGAGATTGAATATTTCCTTTCCTGTTAAGTTTTTAAGGTTGTTGATTTCAATATTTGTTTAGGTCAAGCCACTTTTCAATTGCATTTTAATTGGATGGCTTTTTGGATATAATCTTGCTTTGTTTTCTTCTTTTTCATTGCACTTTTAACAGTCACCATTGTTTTCCCTATCATTTTATTTAGCCACTTCTTGTCGTGTTTTTTAGGGTTAAGTTAGGTTGGGTTAACATCTTTTTTATCTTTATTTGCTAAGGATTAGGTATTTGAGTGCTATAAGAGACCTATTAGAAGGTTATTTATAATACTTTCTTCTTTTTATTAGCATTTCAACACCTACTTTCTCTATTAGTAAGTTTTTTCTTCGTTTGGTTTTTAATTATCGTGGTTGTTTTTCTTTTGAGATTGAAATTAGTGTTATCATTCCCTTGATTACTATAGAATTTGATTTTTTTATTTTTTTATAATGTTATTTTGTTGCTTTTCCTCGAGGTCTCCTTGCTTTTGTTAGCTACCTTAGTTAGTTTGTTAGTTTTTCATGTGTGATCCTAAGCTCTTAGTTTTTTAAAGGCATTCATAGTTGCTACAATGAGCCACTAATACGCTATGTCTTGGGTTAATTTTGGTTTTACAGTTTTTTTTATCATGGTTAGAGGCTTTATCTCCTAAATTGGTCATTTTTGGAAGCCTTTTTTGATGTGGTTTCATGTTTTGTTATTTATCGGAGGGTAGTTGTGTTTGTCCACTGCTATATTAGTGATCGGAGTTTTTGGTCTTTACCAACTAATTCATCTTCTTTTATGTTGGTTCATGGATTGTAAGCTTTCTTTCTTCCTTTTTTGATTTCAAGTAATGTCAAGTTGGAGTGGTTTGAGCAATATTTTAGATGATGTCATAAACTTTTTTTTAGTTTGTCTAACAGTTATGAACCCTTTCGATTTCTTTTCATTTTGTGTTTTGGGTTGAGATCAATGTCTTTTTATGATGATTATTTTTTTCTACTTTGCTTCATTGATTAATGATTGTTTTATCATGTTTAGTTTTTCATTTGTTATGCTTTTTACATTCTTTTTTTTTTCTAGTTTGCTTCGATCAATATTTTTTTATTTTTTGTGCTTGCTGCTTTGCTAAGGAATTGTATTTTTTCTTTTTGTTATTTTTAGAGACAACCACACTCTTGCCATGACAGACCAAGAACATGTTATGTCTTAGTTTTGTTTTGGTCTCATGTTTTTTAGTTATCATTGCTTCCTTTGTTCCTTTGGTATGTTTTCTTTTGGACCCTTATATGGTATATTTTTAGTGTTGTTTTTTTATTACAATAATCTTTGCTCATGTGCTGATTATCTTATTTTCCAGTTTGGTTATTAGTTTTTGTGTCTCCTTTTTTTATCCTAGAGGATTGGTCTATGGCAATAAAAGTGAAGAAAAACATAGTGAAATTTCTTGTCTTATATTGTCACAAACACACACTATCAGACATGGATAAGAAAACATGCTTTGATAATGAGGAAAGCCAAAATATATATATTCATGTTAAATTAGGCTAAGGTTAATTACTTCGTACCATAGGATAAACTTACAACTTTAAGTCTAGGGAACATACCTAAATAGCACAATAAAAATCACAATTACTTAAATAGAGAAAAAATAAGTTTTTATACTAACTAAATTGTTTAGAGTCTTTCTTTTATATTTTTTTTACTTATAAGGAGTGTTTAATGATTATCGTAGCACATATTAGAACAAAAGATTTTAAATGTCAACTTTACTTGTAAAAGTGTATGTTGTGTAAATTATAATAGATTGCATAATATATCGATATTTCCCTTTAACTCGATAATGGGAAGGTAAATGATCAATTCTTTAAGTATACGACTTAATTTTGGATGACTTTATATCTTTACCATTTTGTTATTTCACTAGTTTTTGCTTCATCTTCTCTACTCTATCTTTCTTTCCGTTGAGCCTCTCTTTATCATATTCAGCTGTTGTTGAAATTTGATCAACCTTTTTCTTTGCTCTCTTTGGTTTTGCCTTTAACCATTTCCTGAAGTTCATATCTTCAATATACTCAGCATTAAACTAAAAGTAAAAATGTTAATAAAAGAGAGTACATGAAAAACTATGAATTTTATGTTGAAATGTAAGGAATCGAAACATGTCAAATGCATCAATCTTATAGCAAAATCACAACTGATTATAATTCTCAGCACAACTTTTCCTATAATAATACATTACCGCCCACCACTAATCTTCACACAAAGCAAACCATTGCCCACAAGATAATGTAAAATTATCAACTCCTAATGCAATCATTTACAACTCTTTTGTTTTTAATCATAGTTAACTAGAGGATTAAGTATTGATGAGAAAGAATGCCTCGTTACTTTTGGTTTATGCTGCATCAAAACCTTATTTTTGTTCATTTTTCCATAAACTTATACTTGTTAAGTTTGATTTCTTCCTATGAACGATCCTATGCAAAGTTTTTGGGACACATCTCTCAGTTTATACCCAAGAATCCTTTAATGGTGAAAGGTTAGTAGTTCTGTCCTTTATGACATTTAATATGGGCATAAATAGTTATGCAAATGGTTATTTGTAATCTCTCTCATTTGAATGTTGTTTTTAATTTATTGCAAGGAATTAAACAAAGGATAATTGCTGCTATGTTATCATATTAGAAAATTAATTATGGTTTTTATTATCCATGATTGATACACAGCTACATTCAAAAGGATTTAATTCATTAAAATGATTCCCTAAAGGCATGGTAGATTGAAAAAAAGTTAATGTATAATTATCTATATAGGTTCAAGATTTAATTGTGATTGTGGATAACACCAAATTCAATTTGGAGATAGAAAATTATTTTCTAAAGCAATTGTCCACAAATGTTTGAAGCAATTCAGCTTGTTGTCATATTTTAGATACATTCAACAAGGAAGTTACTGTCTAGAACAAGTGTATTGCTATCTTCTTTTCACATTTGTGTGAAAACAACATTTGGGTATATAAAAATGTTTTATATGTAAAAACTTTTAAAGGGATTTTTTTTGTAATTAATGGACATTGAAACCTAGCTACTACACCTATTGTTGCTACTACATCAACAAGTTTATCTTTTCCTAGCATCCTCTCTTTCATCTTTTTTTTTTTTGTATAAGGTTCTGTACTTGGGTAAAGTACATAAATAAAACATGTCCTAATACTAATCTTGATAGATAAATGATGTAATGTTGGTACAATGATGACCACATAATTGACTTGAGCAAAATCGATCGCATGTTCTAGCAAAATTTTCATTTTGCTTTTTTTTCAATCGTTATGAAAGTTATCTTTATTCAATAAAAAATTCTTATTTCAGTATTTTAAAATGAATACTTTAATTTGTTAGTTTGTTTTTAACTAATTCAATCACTATTTTATTTTCAACAATCTTGTAATGGGTTCGAAAACAATCTAAACTTTTAATTTTCAATAAACCATGTTTTAATGAGTTTAAAGCTAATAAAGAACTTTGTTGGTTGATGGGGATCACAAATTTTTTATGATAGATTACAAGTTCTTCTTCCTTAAAAAACTTTTTCCCTTTTCCTATGTCTTTGATATCTAAAAACAACATCATCTATCTTTTGTGAGAAGATAAAAACTCCAGGAAGGTTGAACTATTACCTTTAATCCAGGCTATTGATGCAGTTATAGCCTTCTACAATTTTTCAATAGCTACTATGGTGGAAATGGTCAATGAACTTCATGTTTGTACCTACGATCAAATAGTTTTGCTTATAATCAAGGCAATCTTTTGATTTTTCTATATGTTTCTTTGTTTCATGGATGAAACTCCATGCTTTACTAGCCTATCATTCTAACCTAAATAAGAAGATTTGTATATCTTGTTGCACTAAGAACCCTAACTGGTTTACAGAGTCTAAATAAAAGGACTGGTTGTGTATAAGAAAGATATTATCACCCTAATACACCCTACCTAAGGTAAGTTGCATTCTTTATTTGTCTGATTATTTATAAGGTCTCGTTGTGTTTTATTATTCATTGGTTTATCTATTGATTAAAGCAAATCCACTTCAGTAAGGTGAATCATAACTTCATGGGTTAAACTTAGCCATTCTAAAGTCAAATAAATTTTTATTATAATTTTATTTTTATTTTTTTTAATACCAGAAATATATCTTACGTATAAGTTTGCAATTTTCATACATTAAAAGTAAGCAAAAGAAGAGAGAGGGGGAGATTATTTTATTATGGGCTTAATTTGCTTTTTTAATATTGTAAATATATAACATAAGTTCGTAAATCCTGATATTAAAAATAATCAAATTAGTTTTTTTCTTGTGTTTTTGAAATTTAGGCCAACTTCTAATGGATATTTACAAACTAGTTATAAAATCAATTAATTGATTTTTCTTAAATAAAATAAAGAAAATATTTTTTATTTTATAAAAAAAATATGCATGAAAATTACCTTAGATTTGGCCATATGAAATTTAAAAGACAAGTCCTTTTTTTTAAAAAAAAAGGATTTTTATTGTTTTTCTATTTTTTTTTGAAAATCTGGTTTATTTAATACTAAAAAGATGCTTTGTGTATAATTTTACAATATCAAATGTTAAATATAAAATGGTAAAAATGGTATAAAAGACCCAAAATTAATTGTAAAATGATCCTCTAAAATTTTAAAATTAAACTAGGGCATGTTTGTTGAAACAATAAATAAAGCTGTGAAAAATGTGTTAGGATGAGCTTGCCATAAATGTCATTTAATTGAAAAACACAAGTTTAAAAATTACCTTAAAGGAATGTTTGTCAGACACGAGTTAATACTCTAAAAATGCACTTTTCTCTTTTACAGCTTTGTCAAACATAATTTTAGATTTTAAAAGGCTCAGTCAGTCATATGGACTAGGCCTCTCAGCTTCATCAATAACTCATGCTAAAATTAAAATTATTGTAAGGCATATATCAACCCATTTGCATAAAGCAAAGACATGCTTTTAAAAAAACAAGCTTGAAAACTTGGAGGCTTGAATCAAAACAAAAGAAAAGGCCCAACCCTTTTACCTTTTTAAATCGAACATTTTTTTATAAAAAAAAAAACCCAATCCATTTTAGGATATTTTTTTATGGCCTCATCACTCCTTTTTTTTTTTTAACTATATATTGGCAAAGTAATTTTGTCTCTTCCTTCTAATTGTTTAGTCTCTAAGCAATTTGATTTTATCTTGATCCCTTTATTTTCTTACTTTGCACCTTGGTCCCTTTGTCCTTTTGTATATATTTTTATCAATTTTTAATTTTCTTATTTTTTTTGTATTTTGATTTTTTCAAAAAAAAAGAAAACGTTAATGCCAACTCTATGAGAAAATTTAATCAAAGATTTTGAAATGAACTCATTAATAGTTGAACGCATTTAAAACAAAATTTTGGATTTTAAGTTCTTTTGAAACAACTTTGAAAATGATAAAAACAACATAAAAGAGTCAAAAATATATTTTTTGGATTTTGTTTTTCATTATTTCTTGAAAATTTTTGGGAAAACATTTAAAAAAAACAAGAGAGAAAAAATAGATTATGATATGTCTAATAGATTTAAAGGAGATGCAACATATCATATTATTGCCATATTATTTTACATTACAAACTTGCATAGGTTCTAAAAAAAGTAAATATTTATTGAATAAATAACTCATTTATTATTTAAAATTTGAACCCTAGTTATCACCACAATCACAATGAATAAGATTTTATTCAATTAATATCCCTTTAAATAAAAGTAAAACAAAACAATCAAGTGAAAATTATACTTAATTAAACCCCATTAATTAATTTAGCATTAATAATCTGAAATTTATATTAATTACATAAAAAATATATAAAAATCAAAATAACCATGCAACCTATAAAATATGAGTGAGAATTAAACAAGAAATCAAAGGATCAAGAGCTTATCTCAGTAATAGAATGATGGTTAAAACAAGGGAGGAAAAGATCTGAGGACCAAAATATAGTAAAAATGACTATTATTGAGTGTTTGTGAAATTTGAATTGGAGTGAGGAAGAGCAACTCGCAATACCTGCAAAGTTCATTGACTTTTGCTTAGTTGCAATTAAGTGGTGTTATTATTTTCTCAGGTGTCTGATGCTTTATAAAACACTTGCTTGTGTTGATATTTTGAAAATTAAAGATACAATTCTTTTAATTTGGATGGAAAGGAAAGCTAACTAATTGATCAATTAGAAAATGTACAAATTTATAAGAATATAATATATACAATTAAAAATATAAAAATATATTGAAGGCTCGCCCAATTATATAAGAAAACAATAAGCATCCAAGTATCTCAATTTTTGTTATGGTTATTATATATTAGTATTTATCTATAAAAGATAAAGTAGTGTGGTTTGGGATTTATTTATATTAGATATGTGGTGGTTATGATGGTGACCAAAATCATTGAT
>Ga0325410_1007171_pt1 | contig 12210 bp, 9 predicted proteins | sample PopdelMetagenome_16_FD_206182 | JGI IMG/M metagenome (GOLD analysis project Ga0325410, IMG submission 206182) | Populus deltoides microbial communities from Bellville, Georgia, United States - Xylem-PdIQD-R3 | ecosystem: Host-associated > Plants > Phyllosphere > Stem > Wood/Secondary xylem... | reverse complement strand
AAAGGTAGATTTATAAATATAAAATGACTTAAAATATCCACACCTTTTTCTGTTCCAAAAATGGATAAAGTCTTTAAACCAACTGGAAAAGAAGCATGCCAAGACATTTGTTGATTATTAGTCTCATAGGTTGTCTTCGTTAAACACAGCGTTTGATTATTTTCTTTAAATAAAATCGACTTATCAATGAATATATATCTCTTTTGTATTTTATATCTTAAAAGTGCACAAATTAATTCTAAATTTATCTTAATAAAAGAGTTATTTTATATTTTTATCTATATTTCTTCAATTAAATACGTTTTTATCCATGTTTTTTTTAATCTCTTTTTGACAATAATCAAACATTATTTTAATATCCTAGAATAAAATATCGATGAAGAATAAAAACATAGATATAAAATAAACATGTCTATATAATATTTTTTGAAGTAAATTTATATTATTTTTTTAAAAAAATGTACAAGAATATATCATATCTATCTTGAAACAGTAATTAAACATTAAAAATAATAATTTAGCATTATTTACATGTCAATTGTTAATCTAACTATAATCTAAACTATAGCCAATCATATTAACGAGTGTGTGTATAATCACAAAGTCAATATCGATGTTTTTATTATATATTAATCCAAAAATCAAACAGTAGAAGTGTTTTTGAGAAATCCAAGAGTCCCAGCAGAAGTGATTCACGAGAAAAGACCAATAAAATAAAACTTTTTTTATTTTTATCGTACCATCTTGCCATCCAGTCCTTTTTAAATTTATTTAAATTTGTTTTTAATATCAGAAATTCAGAGTATTAAAATGGAAGAAATGAGTGCTTGGAATAGTAAAATAATACATTTTATTTATTTATTTAAGTTTGTTTTTAATAACAGAAATTCAGAATATTAAAATGACAAAAAAAAATAAAAATAAAAAATTGTAAAATTACAATTCAACCGCGACTACAAATACCCTCGAAATAAAAAACAACACGGGACATGACTACATGAACCGGAGAGAGAGAAAGGGAGTTAAAAGAGCTCCGTCTCGAAATCTCGTTCCTCGGGCCATCCGTTCACGAATTCCAAGGGTATTATTTTGTTTCCTGGTTTACCCTTCCGTTATTTTCTCATAAAATCTATTCGTGCAAACTATTTTTTTCTCTTATTTATTTTTATTTTCTCCTTCTGTTATAGTGGGATTGCCTCGCTTTCTTCACATATATAGCGAGAGAGACCAAAAACGCTTACAAATTTTAATGGGTTCTTTGATCTATGCTCTCTTCACTCTCAGAGAAATCTCTTAAACAAAACAAACCCATGTAAGCATTTCCTTTTTTATTTTTGAAAATTTTATTCGAAAAAATCCGAGGTTTTTTTTGCTTGTTTAATGATAATCTTCAACTCATGATTCTGTTTCATTCTTACTAATGCAATCACATGATCTTCTACTTCATGTAAATGGGTTTTCGTTTTTTTTGTAATGAGTTTTTTTTGTGCAAAAGCTTCTTTTTTTTTTAGTAAAAGATGATTTTTTTGGAGTTCTTGTTTAATGGTATGGTTGTTTAAGTATGGAGCTTTTTTTTTTAATTTATTGGAGGGACTAGGTTCAACGGGTGTGGATTGGGATCCATGTTGGATCTCTTGGTTTTTGTTTTATTGTTAATGTTATCATTGTTGTTCGATGTAAGAAGTTTTTTATACGGAAACTAGAGGCTGATCTTGGTTTTTGTGTATTTTTTTTGTAGTTATTTTGGGATTGCTTGTGTTGAGGGATAGAGTTTTAGCATGTTTCCTTGAGAAGGGCTTTCATGGGTTGAACTCAAAGAATAATGGGAAGTTTGAGTGAAGAAGAGTACCGGTTTTTTGATGCCTATGAAGACATTGCATCAATTTCTGATGCAAGGTCCGATAGCATTGAGATATTTGATTCTCATTCTAGTTTTGATAACTCCATTACCAGGAGTCCTCCTTATGAACTGTGGATTAAGAGCCCTGGAAGTGTTCAGGAACGGCGGAGTAAGTTCTTTGATTGGATGGGAGTCGGTGTAGATCAAAATGGATATAGGAATTTAGAAGAATTTAGCTTGGAAAGAGAGAGTGATAGAATTAGAGAAAGCAGTGGGGCTGTGTTGAGAAAGTCATGTTTTGAAGATGAATTTTGTTCGACTCGATCTATGATGTCGTGTTGGTCTAATGGTGAATCTAATTTGTTAGCGGAGTTGGGTTCTGTGGAGAATTTTGTTTGCAGAGATGGGGTTTCGGGCAGCGGAATGATGTGCAATGTAGATGAATTGGGGCAGGATGGGAAAGCAAATGAAGGTTGTGAAGTGGGCTCAGAACAGTCAGTAACAGCAGAGGAATCCGAGAAAACTTCCGAGTCATATCCCTCATTTCAACAACTTATGCAGAAAGAAGTTGGGGAACCAAATACTTTAGTGGATACTCCAAGGAGACTTAAGAAAGGGTGGCTGAGTAGAATCCGTTCCATAACATGCATCGTGGATAGGCCACAGGAGGCTGACAAATTGAGACATGATGATGATGATGCGCTTCTGAGGCACAGGGTACAAAGGATTAAGGTTCGCCGATGTGGGAAGCGAACAAAGGAACTTTCAGCTCTTTATAAAGGGCAAGATATCCAGGCCCATGAGGGTTCGATTTTAACCATGAAATTTAGTCCTGATGGGCAGTACCTTGCAAGTGCTGGTGAGGATGGGGTTGTGCGTGTGTGGCAAGTACTGGAGAGTGAGAGATCAAATGAACTTGACATTCCAGAAATAGATCCATCCTGCATGTACTTCACGGTGAACCAGCTACCCGAGTTGAAACCCCTCTTTTTTGATAAAGAGAAGACAGCTAAAATGAGGAGCATGAGGAAAACATCAGATTCTGCATGTGTCATTTTCCCTCCAAAAGTTTTCCGGATTTTGGAGAAACCATTGCACGAGTTCCATGGGCACAGTGGAGAGGTCTTGGATCTCTCGTGGTCCAAGAATAATGTAAGTTGCTTCATCAAGGATGCATTTCTCTAACATCGTGAAGAAACAAACCATAATATTTACAGAAATTCTTCTTGGTGCAGCATTTACTTTCAGCTTCAGAGGATACAACTGTCCGTCTATGGCAAGTGGGATGTGACCGTTGCCTCAGGGTCTTCCCACATAACAATTATGGTGCGCTTCTGGCTAATTTTAAGTTTCTTCTTTTGTTAATTTAGTTGCTAGTCAAGTTGAATTACCTTCCTCTTTATTTCGTTATTTATTTATTTGTTTTGTATGTGATGCAGTAACCTGTGTTCAGTTTAACCCTGTGGATGATAATCACTTCATGAGTGGTTCAATAGACGGAAAGGTTCGCATATGGGCAGTCAATAGTCGCCAAGTTGTTGATTGGACTGATATAAAAGATATGGTTACTGCAGTGTGTTATCGTCCAGATGGGCAGGTTTGGCAGTTTTCTCTCAACTCTTTTATCCTATGGAATTGAGATCTGAGGGTGTATGCTTCCATGTTAAGTGCCCTGATAGAAAATCTTTTCTCTTGTAGGGAGGGATTGTTGGCTCCATGACAGGCAATTGTCGCTTTTATAATATGTCAGGTATGCATATTCTGATAATTAGCACCTACTGCATTCTTTATGTTTAGGACAGAGTCAAAATGCTGTTACTTTTCATTTGTAAAGGTAGTTTTTTTGACAGTATGCTCTATCCTGGTTGAATTACATGTCATATGGGAAATCTTGCTAGTTGTAACCTGTGCGATTTTAGTAGTTTTGAATGCAAGTTCATTTCATTAAGAATGTATTGTTCGTGTACATAAGCCAAATGGTGTTTGTCTCTTCTTTGAAGAACTCTTGCAATTGTGTTTTATGGATTTTGTGCATAAATTATGGGTTTGAATGGGTGATGGGTCTTATCTCAAAGAAAGTTCATAATAAATTAGGTTTCATGGTAATAAAGATCTAGTTTTGCCTCAGATCAACTTTGAGTTTAATGCATTTAAGTTGAAATACATATTAACTAAATGGACTATTCTTTCACCCGCTGCAGACAGTCACTTGCAACTTGATGCTCAGATCTGCTTGCTTGGTAAAAAGAAGTCACCTTGCAAAAGAATAACTGGCTTCCAGGTAACTATCTTTTGCCTTCCAATGATGTTTTCGCTGTGTTTTTACTGTACGTGCTGCTTACTGTTTTACCTCATTATATGCCTTCAACTTCAGTTTTCCCCACAAGACTCAAGCAAAGTAATGGTGACTTGTGCTGATTCACAAGTCAGAATTCTCCAAGGACTTGATGTGATAGGCAAATATAAAGGTATGCATTGTTAGCTCCTTTTCTTTATCGTTTTCTCAAAATCATCTTATAATTTTGCTGCTTCAGACAAGTCAGATGCTTTAGTGATAAATGTTAATTGCTTCTAGATATGCCTAGATTTCATGTTGTGAAACTCAAATGGGCGTGTAGCAATTTTATGAAACATGTGAAATATCAAACTCTGTGTAGTATCTTAGTGATCTAAACAGCACAATTTTTTATCTCTACTTTTTCTCTGTTGAACTTAAATTTTTGAATTTCTCTACGTTCTTTAGGCAATGCAGCAAACCAGATATCTGCATCTTTTACCTTGGATGGAAAACATATTGTCTCAACCTGTGAGGATTCCAGTGTACATTTATGGAATTACGTTGATCAGGAACAACCTTCTCCTCGATCAAAAAACTCAAGGTCTTATGAGCATTTCACTGCCAATGCATCTGTTGCAATACCTTGGTGTGGAATGAAATATGGGGGTTCAGAGAATGGATGGGGATTCCGTGTTTCAGACAATAGTTCTCAGGAAGTTCTACCTCTTTCTTCCCCGGCTAGTTTTTCCCTGAGCCAAGAATATTTCGTAGAGTCTTTTCCCAAGGGTTCTGCTACTTGGCCAGAGGAAAAGCTTCCATCGAGCCCATTATCTGCCTCCTCAACAATGCACAAATCCCAGTACAAGTTCCTGAAAAATTCATGCCAGAGCACTGCCGCCTCTCACGCATGGGGTCTAGTCATTGTGACTGCAGGGTGGGATGGAAGAATAAAATCATTCCACAATTATGGGTTACCGGTTGCTGACTGATACTATAGTGGTACTGCAGTGCTTCAGAGAATCAGGATTGATCCTTTCTTTGGGATTTTTAGTGCCCCCTTTGATGGGATTACATGCCACAAAATCTGGTGCTGCGTAGGTGACCAATTAGCTTTGAGTTTGACATCATTGAAAGTTGCCAGCTTGCTCTACTTTTAATGACTAATGCATTGTAGATGAATGTTTGAGAATTGGGGGTGGGCCCTTCTTGGATCACGGTGTGCTGTAAAGAAGCATATATGACAAGTGGTAACAGTTCTATGGTTGCGATGATTATCCAGCTTGGGGTGAGCAAGAGGCTGAGGTTAGCTTATCTTGATGCCCAGCTTAATTATAAAATTAGCTGATCTTTTTTTGCATGAGAAATTGGTGTCTGCCAGCCCAGAAAGAGATGCGAGTCATGTGTTAGGAGAGGCCAATTTGCCATACTCTCTCTTTATAATAGAGGTGCTTGTGGGACCTTTGCTTAACCTCTTTCTTTGGCTTGCTAAAATGGGAGGAGGGAATCCAGAGCTGGTGGTTGCAGTTTATTTGGGAGAAAAATGGTGGGGAACTCTGCCATTATAACTTGTTGGCCAATCTGAATGATTGAATTGTTTGTCTGCCATATCAGGCTTCATGGTAGGGTCGATTTCACCTGAGCTTGACGGTGGGGTTGTATTCTGCTTCATTTTCAGCTGAATGACTTGTTTGATTAGCCAAGTGCTTGCGAATGTGAGTCCCCCTTTTAGCTTGGTGAATGGATTTCCAGTTGAAAGCTTCTGGCGTTTAAAATTTACGAGGATGCTGGCACGCGGTTGACTACTTATGATCATTGCTCGAGTGCTGTTTATCCTTTTTTTGTCTCGCTAACAGAATTTTGTATATTGTATCTCTAAAATTCATTCTAACATCACTCAGATTAGTTTTGAGGTTTATTTATCTTCGGAAAATGTAGAAGAGATGGCCTCTGAGTTTAGCATACGCAATTGTGGCTATGTAAATAAACCTGTTCGGAGGTTATTTTCCTTGTAATCTGTTTTGGGAAGTGGCCTGGAAAATGAGAAAACAAAAATTGATGAGCATTACGGTTTGTCTGCCAGATAATTGTCTCTTTCTCAAGTACCATGGCTTCATTTTCATGCCCTAGATTCGTTTTTTCCTGACAAAAACTTGTCAGGAACCATTATTGCCTGCTAATCCCATTTCAGCACTCATCTAAAAGCTACCCAAAAAAGCAAATTCATGGTAGCTCAGGGCACTTTAATCAGCAATCTGTTGGCATCACACAGCATGCATCAACGAGTAAAGAAACATGGGTGTGATAAACTATAAACCTCGTTGCCCTACACTCGCTAGAACTGATTGGTTCAGATACAAGCAAGAATCAAGAAATCATAAGCTAATTTGTTGATTTAGTTGGTAGGCCAGGCTGTGGCACGAAGGTGACACCACTGCCAATTATCAAGACTAAACCCCTCTCCTTTTCTTAGACAAGAACTTGTCTTAAATCATTTCGAGGGAGTTTCAAACAAGAACAGGAGGCTGATGATGGGGATTCCAATTTCAAAACTTTGTCATCAAGTTAAGAGAATCATTATAAGAAGGAATAATACAACTCTGTGCCTGTTCTATTCTTCTTAACGTGAAACATCCACATGGCTTTGTACCGCACAATGGGTTAGGAACCTTGGATTCCTCTTAATGTATATTGCTCCATTACCTCCCAAATCCATTTTTTAGGGCAGATAGTACAGAAACAACGCCCTTAATTTGATGGTAGTTGGGTGGAATCAAAGCATTGATGGGCCATATACTTAACTCTCAACACAAGATAATTAGCACTTTACAAAGAGTACGGAAGTCTCTTAACTAGGAGACAAAAATAATGACTTTGGTTTTGAGGGACAAGGCCTCTGTTGTATCATGTAAAGCTTGAGCTGTAAACCCTAATTGATCAACATCATTTGATCTGGGATCTGGGATCTGGGTTTTTTTTTTATTATTATTATTGGATTGACAAGAACTTTGTTAGTGTACCCGACAAAGAAACATAGCATTTGGCAATCCCTACTCTACATAGGTTTTTGCTCTGTACTTTTCATTAATGAACCTTAAAAAATAAAAAAAAATTAATAGTTAATTACATGTGTTTCTCTTGTGTTTTGTGCTTTTGTGTCACCCACTAGGCATTCTCTGCTGGGAAGATGCGTGAGAAAAGAATCCTCTCTCTGTCTTAAAAGCTTTGAATATAATTAAATTATCGCTAATAACATCTTAAGATGCATGGCGTCATTAGAGTTGATTTATGCATGTGAGGAAAAATTGGGTCCTTACAAACTAAATAAAATATTTTACCCTTTTTCTGTAGATATTTGTGACGTAGACGATGACTAAACCGTAATATTATTAAACCTAGCCCTACCCGGTTGAGATAGGATTTAAAAATATATATAATTTATAAAATTATATTTTTATTGTTATTTTTTTATTTGAAATAATTTATAAAATTAAATTTTTTTTTAAATTTTATTCTCTTTGAACTTTTTTATCTGTCAAATTCGGTCCTCGTTATTTTGATTTTTATTTGTTTTATTTGAAACAATTTATGAAATTGATTTTTTTTATTTTCATCTTTCTTGAATTTTTTTTATTTATCGGATTTGATCCTTATTTTTTCAATAAACTTGAAAAAATAAACTAAAATATTACCAAATTATTTTCCAGCTCATTTTTTATGACATAACTAAACATTAAAAAATATTTTTTAACTTATTTTATATTTTATATGACACTCTCAAACATAAGAAATTTAATTTTCAAGAATTTATTTTTGAAGAAATGAAATTACTTTGGCAAATAAAAAGGGCATTAAATGGTATAATTGAGCAAATAAGATATTGGGCTGGGCTGGAATATGGTAGGCTGAATCACCAAACTATAGTGTAAACCAATTGAGGGGTCTTGTGTTCCTCTTCGGCTCCCTAATAGGCTGGATTACTTGTTGGACTGTTTAATCATGGGCTCGGCCTTTATATCTCAAGTAATTTGGGCCAATCCTTCTGTCTTATTTCCTTTATATAATGTCCAAATCTTGGGAATTTGGGCCAGGCCCAGTAAAATGAAACCATCTGCATCAATATTCTTTCCAAAACATTTCATGATTGAATAAGATGTTCAACCATCAACCAGTTCGGTATCTGACTTAATTTTATTTTTTTGGATTATTAATTTGCAGGATAAACTTGAGTTAATTATGTTTTATTAAAACAATACTGTATTATTTTATTTGTATTAATTTATATGTGTTGAGCTAGTCAACTTTGAATTGAGTTTGATATCGAATCAATTGAATTTAATTATGTCAATATTTTTTTTTTAGTTTAAATTAAATTTGGTTTGGGTAAGGTTATGTGGTTGCGGGTTTTTCAGATCAATTTATTTAATTAGATCAGGTTTAATAACCATGCTAAATTTAAATTTATTATTGAAAATTTGAAAATTATCATTATTTTTTTTTAAGTAGAAAAAACTCTTGAATGCATCAATTCAAAATAAATTATTCAATAATCAATCAAAAAGAAATTTAAGCTTTATTTGATGGTGTACTTGTAATGTATTTAAAAATGGTTTTAAAAACAATTAAACAAATAGAAATGATTGAATATCATAAATTTAAAAACAGCAAAAATGTGTTATTACGTATTTTATGTGAAATTTGTTAAGAGGATGTTGTTAATAATATTGTAAAATAAAAATAAAAACATGCCATAAAAGATAAGTCCATCCTATTATAATATTATAAAGTAATATAAGACAATTTTTATAACTTAGCCTAAGCCTTTAAGTTTTTGAGTTGAGAAGACGATATCATACTTAAACTTTTTAATTAAATTAATTATTTGATATATCCATACCATAATTTGCATGGACTCTAGGTGTTAAAAATATATAATTTATTTATAATATTTATATTATCTAATCTGATTTAATAAATTATCAAAGTTGTATAATGTGGATATTATAAATAATAGTAAATTAAAAAATCTAAAAATTGAATATCATAAGTTGGGTAACGGATCAATAAATATTTGGACTTTAATGTTCTATTTAGTAGACTTCATATTAGATTTTTTAATGTAATAAAAAAAATATCTTTTTACTAGAAAAAAAAGGGAAATAACTAGAATTGAATGATAGTGTAAGATATAAAAATTAAACCTATATTTAGGATGTCAAGATACTTATAATCCATGTAGGAGGCTCATCTCTAATTGCATACCCACAAAAATTAGTAACATAAACATATCTCGTCAATGTTTTATAATATTCACAAACAATTATCTTATAATAAACATGTAATTTGAACATATCTTGTGTTCAAGCCACGAATTTTACATGTTAGCTCAATTTTGTTTAAAATAATATTTTTATTTATTTATTTGTTGTTGTTATTATCTAATTTTTTTTATTATATTATTAAATCAATTAAAATTTAATATGATTATCAAAATTCTTTTATTTCTTTAAAAACAATCATCTCATGATAAACATGTAATTTGAATATATTTCTTGCTCAAATCATGAATTTATGTGTTAAATCAGTTTTGTCAATGATAATATTTTTTTTATTTGTTGTTATTATTGTTTATTTTTTATATTATATTATTAAATCAAATAAGATTTAATTGATTATCAAATTTCTTTTATTTCTTTAAAAACCCAATCATCTCCTATTATTGTTTTTTTTTTCCAGTTAAAACAATTTATTCCCTCCTGCGGCATCGAGCGGGCACCAATCTAGTTTCTCTTCTGAAGGCCCTCGGTTTCCCATTAATTCCAGACCTCCACTCACCTCTCAAAATCTGCTGTTCTGTTAAGTGAGAGACCCTTCACATTTCCTTACAGGTTACTTCTTCTTTTTTCTTAAAGTTCGAAGTTTGCAAATTTGTTGCTTCAGCATTTTTTTCTTTAATGGGGTGTCTTAAAATGTGGTCGATGCTTGTTGGTTTTGTGGTTCTTGTGAGTGGCAGGTAGTAGAGATGGAACTAAATCAAGGGAAAGCTTGTTTCAGTTTAGTAAGGAGATTAATTGTGTGGCTCGTGGCTTTCTTGCTGCTTGGGCTGTGACTGCTGCTTCACCTGTAATTGCTGCTAATCAGGTTAAGGACGGAACTTGAATAACCTTTTTTTTTAATTTTATTTCTGCATTCAAATTAAGCATCTATTAGTAATTGTTGTTTGTTTATACTTAATTAAGGAGTTCTTATTAAACAAACTGATTCCCTTGTTAGTATTTTATCCATTCTCTGTATTTTGTGGTCAGAGCAATCCTATTAAAGCATTGCTTAACAATGCTTGCAATGGCAATTGGTGGAAATTTGGAAAGATGATTGGTGGAGAAGAGGGAATGAGGGGGCTAATCATTTAGTTCCTTTTCTACTTCTTTTTTTTTCTCCACACGCAGCATTATGCTGCCTTATTATAGTGACAACACTAGTAGATGATAATGTCAATATCCATAAAATGTACAAAGACTCAAATGTGTTTGCCTTGCAGAGGCCACCCCCACTATCGACGGAGCCTGACCGGTGCGAGAAGGCACATGGTGGGAACACGATTGGTCAAGCAAATGGTGTTTATGACAAGCCTATAGATCTTCGCTTCTGTGATTATACAAATGACAAGTCCAAACTAAACGGGAAGTCTCTTGCAGCAGCACTTATGTCAGATGCCAAGTTTGACGGTGCAGATACGTCAGAAGTGGTGGTGTCAAAGGCTTATGCTGTTGGAGCTAGCTTCAAGGGTAACTTTTCAGTTCAGCCCTCATCTATCTTCTGTGACCCACTGCTTGTAGATGATGAGCATGTTGATTTAAACTTTTCATGGGTGAAATTTGAAAAATGAAAATGAAAATGTCTCTGCACAATTGTCGACTCCACAAAACTCACTTTTTAATACGTGCACAAACACAAGGAGGAGGAGAGGAAAACCAAGCTAAATGGGTAGCTCATGGAAGGAACGAGTCTTTTTTCCTTTGCATTTGAAGGCAAATCCATCCTCTGGAAACTATGGAAACAGCCTGCAAATGGTCTCTTTGTGGTCTTTGCAAATGATAGCCATGGGAAAAATGACAAATCTAGTGAAAACGCTAGCAGGTCCACATATGTAGGTTCCCTAACGAATTCAATGAAACATGGAAACATAAACCAATGCGAGGATCAATGACGCTAGGATGAGCAATGGCGTATGCCTCTACAATCCAGTGTTCAGTAGAAATTGATGGACAATAAACTTGATGTTCAAATTCTCATTGAATCACTTCATTCTCTTGTCTTAACTGCGTGCCTTGTTGTGATTCTCCTAATCAAAGCCAAACATTAACCTACACTGAATATTCTTCTTGAGGTCTACTGGTCTCTTGGCATTGATTTATCTTTCACGAACAACTGGTATATCTTTGGTGAATAATTGAAAACAGAAACAGATAATTTCTGCTATTCAAAAATCAAATCAATAGCCTGGCCCTGAATTATAAATTCCAGCCTGATCAGAAACCAGCAATCCCATGGAGGATTGTAGAACAACTATAAGTCTTCTTTTGGCACATTCTTAAACTGGTTCATCTTGTTTTATTTTGAAAACGTGAAATGTAACTGTCAAGCATAGGATAACAATGTCTCAAAATATTTTGCAGGAGTAGACTTCTCAAATGCTGTTTTAGACCGAGTCAACTTCGGAAAAGCAAATCTCCAAGGGGCTGTGTGTAAGAACATTACTGTACTATCAGGCTCCACATTTGTTGAAGCTCAACTGGAACATGCTGTTTTCAAGGACACCATTATCGGCTACATTGATCTTCAGAAGAAGATTTGTACAAATACATCAATCAGTCCAGAGATGGAAGGGGTGAGCTGGGCTGCTGATGAGCTCAAGTTTATATCATGTCCTTAATCTCCATTGAGATAAATATATGCCCTTAAATTTTAGAAATTGACAATCATGTTGAGTGGTTCCAAATTGATTTAGCATGTTGTGGTTGCTTTTTAAATAATTTTTCATGCTAAAATACATGACAATGATATTTTTTTATTTTTTAAAAATCATTTTTGATAT
>Ga0325410_1007169_pt1 | contig 12213 bp, 10 predicted proteins | sample PopdelMetagenome_16_FD_206182 | JGI IMG/M metagenome (GOLD analysis project Ga0325410, IMG submission 206182) | Populus deltoides microbial communities from Bellville, Georgia, United States - Xylem-PdIQD-R3 | ecosystem: Host-associated > Plants > Phyllosphere > Stem > Wood/Secondary xylem... | reverse complement strand
AAGTGGTTGTAAAAGGCTTTTTTCCTCACATGTGCAACGAATTAAGAAATCTCAAGTTGTTCTTGGAGAATGGATTTAGATGTGGTCAAGGCAAGATAAATCCCTGTGTTTGAACACGCTGTGTTTTATTGTTTCGAGCCTATTTTTTACAGGTTCATCATCTTTACATTCATTGTTTAATATTGGTTGATGTTTTAAGTTCTGATAACTAGTTTTTATTTCTCCATAGAATCTTATCTATCCTATCAAACCCTAATATTTACCTCCCTCTAAGCCTAACTCTTGATCCTTCAAACGAGTCTGCGATGCCTTTTGCTAGTGTCAACAATATATGAATCGATGATTATACAAATGGCTGTAAAAACGTTTAGGTGTTTGATGTTGTCAAGCTCTCAACTGAATTTATGGATCTTGTTCTGGGGAGTAGTGTCTCTAATAGCAATAATGGAACTATTGAAAAAGGTTAGGGCTCATAATTTGAAGTTAGTTTTAGTGGGCACTGAGGAGAGAACAATAACAATGATATCCCTGGATCAAAAAAATACATAATATTTTATCAAGCAAGCCCTAATAGTAGGGAAAACTCAGTTCTATTAGGCACAACTGTGATATGATAGCAAGGTCTACTATAATTAGAACATCATCGTTTTTTTTAGATCATTTTAATGTGTTGATATCAAAAATTATTTTTAAAAAATAAAAAAATATATATTATTTTAATGCATTTCCGAACAAAAAACATTTTGAAAAATAATCATTACTATATTTCTAAACACCCTCTAAATCCAATATGTTGGTTTCTACCACCCTCGAAACATTTCCTAATCGCACCATTGTAAATTGGATGATTTAGATAGCGTTTTGGTTGGTATCTGAGAACAAAAAAGATAAAGACAGTTAGGACTAAAAAAACAAGATAGAACAAGAGACAGAAGATTATGCGCATGTGCACCCAGCAATGAATTGAGGTTCTGGAACAAGAAGGGAGTCGTTTTTTAGCGACAATGGCATATGTGCATGTGCACCCAGCAAGATCAATGAATTATCAGCTAGAAATATTTGTGGAGGATGAGCATGAAGGATTCTATTTTCTTTATTCACTTGGCATGCAGATTTTTCTGGATATGGCAGTCATGGTGGATGCACAAGGGGACGTGCTTGACAGCATAGAATTGTAATTTTTATTAGTGAAAAAAAGGAGCACAAGTCCAGAAAATAAATCGCAGGTAATGAATTCATCTCTGATGGATGCTTGTTGTGCCTTGGGTGGAAAGGAATGGATCATGTGCTCTCCAAAAGGCAAAGAAGCTACAAAGGAACTCCCGGAAAAGGATGTGCATTGCCATTATAATCCTTCTTATCACTGTTATCATCATCGTTGTGACTGATTAAGCCATGGATGGAATAACAACAAGGGTGCTTAGCCTCATCTTGGTCTTGTCTATTGTATAAATGTATCATGAGTTGTGAGGTTCCGGCAATTTGTCGATTTATATTTGAAGTTATTTTTATGATCTATTCCTGCAAAGCAATTTTCTCACGCCGTATGGTTTCCGATTGTAAAACATTTCTCAAGTTAAATATGGAGTTGTTGTATTGGAGCTATGAGCTATCCTCCAGAGAAGATAAGAGGAAGAAGGCCCGCCTGCGAACAGCTAATTGCAAAGGCTCGGTAAAACTGCCTTTTTCCTTGCTGGTTTGCAAACCGAGTTGCAGATTAGCCGTGCGACCTGATCATCATCCCTCATTCCTGAAACTGCACAGGTTAAATGTGCCAACCATCTCGTGTAGGTTTGCACTCTGTAAAACAGAATTATCTGAGCAGCCAGGCCATTGAACTTGTAACATTGTACGATGATGACATGATAACATCCGCATATGTTTTTTGTTTACCTCCAATTGATGGAATTATAAAAGTTGAGGGAAAAAAAAAGAATGATTTATCATTGAATTTTGTTGGAATCAACTTTACACTCTGACATTACATTCAGTTCAAGGAACAGAAATTAATGTTTCAGATACCAAAAAGATCTTCAAGCATTGCAAGCTGTCCAATACAACATTCCCACGTTTAAGCTCCTCTGCTGAAGCATCTCCAACGGGAGCAATCCTGTTTCGGCAACAATCTGCAATAAGCTTATCTGGAAGGCATCAGTCAGGCTCACTACCGTCACGTTAATAAAAGTGTCGTATGAAGGTATACAAATATTTTTCTTTTCTATATGTGAAGGTATCCGTGAATCTACCAGGAAAGAATAAATCCTAATATTTCCTTCAAAACACTAGTTGGAACTATGAAAAACGACCTTGGACTAGTCACCCCATCCCCAAAACTTTACATCCCAGACGATATTGCTGAAAAGTTGACTACTAGCTCCAATTATAAAAACACAAGTCATATCATCAGCAAGTCCGCTTCTAGTCATTAGGATCCCATTCATCATCCTGATCCACGGGTAGTTGAGTAAGACTACTTTTAACTGCATTGTCATCAGATTCTTGCTGTTCAACACCATCATTTTCATATTCTAACTCGTTATTACCATTACTACCATCTTCTGCCACTGCTGACTCTAAGTGAGTATCTTCCTGACTATGCTCCATCCATGCTGGGCACTCGTCCTCTCCTCCATCTAGTAATCGTCCATCATTACCTTTTACCTGTTTTGGAACCTCTGCAGAAGGAATTCTACAAGAGCATTCAGGAAGCGGGTGAGACAGGAATGTGGTTGGCTTTGACAGAAGGGATTGCCTAATAAGGCCATCTTCACTCAAGCTTTTGTTGAGATGTTCCCTTACTGAAAGTTTCCAAGAATAGTTGAGATGGTAGTACATGTTGTCACGGGTAATGTTGAAAAGTTCTGCAAGAACTCTCCTGTTTGAAGAACCAACAACGCATCAGAATGATTTTTTCTATTTTATTAAATACAAGTAGACATCAAGAATATATCAAGATTGCCAAAAACAGAAAAACTTAAGTACATGGTGTAAAAAATAGAAAATAAGCAGATAAACCAGCAAAAGATATTTAATTAAATGAAAATTGTGATGGATCGCAAAAACACGTGATAAAGAAAATCGCAAAAATTTGCAAGTCTTTTTTTTCCCTGGCATCCTAGAATACCTCTCTTGTGGCAATCTCAATATAACATGATTATTATTATTTGGGAAGTGTAGCCGTCTGAGATGATTACTCTCTAAAAGAGCAGAAGGAAAAATATTGATTTTACTCAACTCAAATCTATACATACATATTCTTGTGTGAGAATGAAAATGCAGGTTGATATCCTTTATAAAAAATCTGAGTGCATCTATTGCATTCTTAGCAAATCTTTCCTTCTCTTTCAATCATAGTCAGGTAGCTGAGGAGATTCATCCACATTATGCTTCCATTTCGTGCATTAGAATATATTGTATTGAATAAATTTCCATGGAATCATTCAATAGCTTTTAAAAACTAACCCATTTGAAGTTCATAATAAGAGTTTTTGCACATCATACCTGTCTGGCCGATATGTTATAGAAGAAGCACTCTCGTATAGCCGCTGTCCCATGACCAAGCTTGAGAAGTCTGGCCATCCACTACCATCATTATGAAAACCAGGAAAGAATGCATCTGCTTCCACTGAGACAATATAATCGAGAGCATCCCAGAGTAACCTGTGTGCTTGCATCCTCAGATCTACAGGTGAAGGGTCTGGTTCTGTGTCAGACTCAGTGATCCAACCATACCACCCTTCTTTTTCATGTTGATAGATGGGTCTGTCTGGAGGTGGAGGAAGGGGACGAGGCCGAGGGCCTGCCATATTCCACTCTTCTTTAAGTTGTTCCTCACTTTTGGTAGGAGGTGGCTGAAAAGGATTCAGAGGAAGAGGTGCTTCAGGACCAACCAAATCAGACAGTTCTTGCTTAGTGCACACCCGAGTGCGATCCACAGTGTTGGAGAACATGGCACGCAGAGGGATCAAAACACGTTGACCACCAAAAGTTTCAGAACCAGCCACATATATCACTGTTCTGTTAGGATAGCCCATCGTTTGAAGGAGAAGACCAACCTGAAAATATTTTAGACAGAACAAGAAATTTCAGTTGCAAACGACCATTATGAAGAATATGAACCACAAAGGGAATACATGCTTTTCTGCAGACATTAATCCTTATTTATGTAACAGAAAGCATCAGTTCCAAATTCAAGATAGCTGGCCTAAAACCCTGAATAAAGAAGTTGCAGTAGAAATGGTCATATCTTGGTCTACAGTGCTATAAATAATAGGGAGTATATGAGAACCACTTGAATTATAATTTTTGAAGTATATGAGAAGAGTATAAGGAGTACAATGAAATACAAACTTTTATTGTAAGATAAACTAGAAAATTGAACTTGCTGCTCTTTAAAAAGATATGATAGAACTGTATGGCCTTTTAAATTATAAAAATGAACTTGTCTATCCTTTTCCCTGGTCCCTACCATTGATTTGGGCTGAGGCTTAGTCATTGTTGTTGTTGTTGTTGTTGTTGCTGTTGTTGTTGTGTCCTTGATTTGTGTTCTTTCTCTTAGATGTTGGATTGTAAAATAGATTTGTAAAATAGAGTATTCCAATCAAGCCTTTTTTCCTTATAAATCATTCCTTTCCTGCCTTTTTGAAGTCATAAGTATTCGAAAATTTGTTTTACCAAAGGGTATTTGGAAAACTAAAAGGACCCTGAAAAGTTGAGTCATTCATCTAGATAGTAACGTTTGATAAGATGAAAACTAATAATTTGTTGCAAGTTAGAGCACCTCTCACAAAACCTTCCTCCTATGATCTGTGTTATATGCTACCATGCTAGAAGTGTCAACTTTGGGTTGCCCAATGATGGTGGAAAGAGAAACTTAGCCGGTTCTGAGCTTGCAACAGGATTGCTGTCAATTTGTGGGTTTTTGGATGAAGGAGCATATGACCTTGGGGTGATGTGGTGTCTTATTTGGAATGTTTGGATGGAGAGAAAGAGTAGACGTTGTTAGGATAAGTCAACCTCTAGAAAATTGGTATGCAATAGAATAAAACTTCTAGCTTCTTTGCAATGCAATGCATGGGCCTTCTAGGGTGTTTGAGTTTCAAAGTTAATTTAGGGGGATTAGACTATCTTTTATATTGAATTTTTGTTATTTTTTCTCATTCTCTATTTGGAGGATGTCCCCAACTAGTACATTGTTTTTCCCTTTCTGTTGATAATTTCCTCAATGTGAAAAACAAAATCCCTACTAAGAGGCAAGAAACTTTCAAGGATTTGAATTACTATGAAATCTACAAATGATTTGGTAAATATAATTCAAATTCTGGGGAGTGCCGACAATGTGCAAATAACCAAATTCCAGTCTAGATAAAAAGTAAGCATGCATTTAACAGTTTGGACTTGAAAGTTAAACCTTAACCCTGAGCATACCTCTTCTGGCATGAGGGGGCATGACCCATTGTCTCTATGGATGTGTGAGTCTACACCCAGCTCACCATTAAGAATCCCTTGCTTAATCATCTGTGCCCTTCGATACTGTATAAGCTCAGCGTGAACATCCTAGAAGAAGTGCCAAGTTAGAAAATGGAGTTAGCAAAATTAGAGAACTCAATGAAATATTGGCATAGTCTATCTTCATCTTTGTTTGAGGTAGAAATTCATATAGATAAAGTATCAGAAAATTGAAATTCCAACCACTGAAATTTCTGACCAAGTAAATAGCAAAATAAGTAATAAAAATTAAAAGAAATGAAACTGAAACATTAAAATGCAACTTCGATTATGAAAAGGATATAGAGGAGAAAAGGCTTGAACAACTAGCCTGGAATAGTTCTGCACAACCATGATATGCCAAGATGTTTCTCACCAAGCCCGGATGAAATGCAAGGAAAGGTTGACCAGATGCCCGTAACCTGTGGAAATGAGGTTAAAGTCAAGAACTGCAAGCAAATGCTTCATAAGTTGTGAATTCACATGCAATTTATTATGCAACGTGGGCTGTGTTCTTACAGAAAGTGCTACACCACAGATCTTGTAGTTTGCATTATAATTTTATTGGAAAGGAAAGGTGAGAAACTAATCAACTATACCTCTGAACCATCAACTGACCAACCATCTGAATTTCTCGACGAAATTTTAGAGCATGGAATGCAACCCGACATCTAAGCCTCTGAAATTCGGACATGCTTGGTGGAAGAATTGACTGAGAAGAACGTTATTAACAGAGATTACAGCATTACCAAGAATAATTGATAGATGTCAACAGTGCCATGAATACCCAAATTCAATGCCCCAAAGTGAGGAGCCCCATTTAAATGCAAATGCCAAACCTTGTGAATATCAAATATGGTGGCCGCAAAGAACAAGAACAAACAGGCAGAAAGGGTAAAATAGCACCAAACAGTAACAACATTCCCATCAAGTTAACAAGGAGGTATCTGTTAAGTTGGGTAGAAATGAAGATAGGGCATTCTAAAAACAAATGGTAAATGAATCCAAAGTCCTCAATGTTGATGCAGGGAAATCCATTTCCTACCACTGAAGGTCATAGCTTGTGGGAAGTAGAAAGGAACCATTACACTGATCTGACCGTGGTCATTAATAAGAGCATCACAACTTACAAGAATGGGTGCTAGATGGAACAGCATACTCCTATCATCGAAATGAGCATAGCCTATCTATGCATGGAGAATACAAGAAAATAATGAACAATTATCATCCAAATACTAAAGTTTCTCCAAGCACAGGTCATATCCCAGAAGAAAAAAATAGATGAGACAACAATCAATTATTTGGATAATTCTGAGTAGAAAAGTGGAGCTCTTCGAGATGAGAGCATTTGCACAACAAAAATCATTTATGACCTACATTTCAATAGATTCACCTACCTGCAGGCATCCTCCATCATGAAGAACTAGTCCAATAACCTTGGATTTCTTTAACACAGGCAAAATTTCTTTGACGTAGAAATTTGGAGAAGCAGATCTTTTGGGCTTATATGTACGGACCTCATTCCTTCGCCTGGCTGCTTTCAAATTCTCAGGCAGGCTCTTCACAATGTTTACATCATTTTTAAGTGATGCTATGAACTGATCTTCATCAAAGAGATATGAAAAACTCTTGAATTTGTAACTGTTTGAAATTCAGAAAAAAAGAAAAATGGTAAGCTTTACGAGCACATGGAATAATGGTGAAACAAACCATTAAACTAGCTAAAATAAATTACCTAACGCCTTTTGATTGAAGACTTTCTTGAATCTCTGGAATGACAAGAGTAGCATTTAGAAGCCTGGATATGGTGACAAGATCACAGATCTAGAAAATTAACAGAAATGTTATGAACTCCCACTATAAATCATAATTAAAACAAGTCTAAAATATCAAATGAATCATACCGAGGATCTTATCTTCTCAAATCCACCAAAAATTTTTGCATAAATGTAACCATTGTTCCTTTCAGCTGGAGCTGTAAAAAATCAAATAAAATATATGCAAAATAAAAATCAACACGGAGAGAAATTCTCAAATAAGGCTCATAAAGATCATGATATAACATGCAAGACAGTAAGAGAACCAAGGAAATAAGCTCGTTGTTTAAATGAAAGTAAATGGGAAGCAAGATTGCAGCTTTGGTAAAAGCAATTTATTAGAAATCAAAATAATTAGAATCCTCTTTTCTGCACATTTCATATGGCATATATACACAGGTCTTGTAGAGAAGAAATGTTTCAATAATTCCACAAATAACAAGGAGTTGACTGATTGGTTAGAGGTGCCAAGATAAGGGTAGGTCATGATTCGAATCTTATTAGGTACAAACTCTTCCTTGAAGGTTATCTATCCATGCCCATGAACGCAAGTCCAAGTTTTACCCAGTACAAGAGAATGGAGCAATTGCATGCACCACAGGTTTAACCTAGGTAAGGGTTTCCCTTCATCCAAAAATAAAAAAATGTCACCAACATTTTCCACGACCTACTCTGAAACATATATGCCACCCAAATTTTTCACAGGCTTTTAAATAGATACTTCTGTAAGAGCATGTAAATAATATAATTAAACATAGCGATGCACATTGTATATCCCATTTAAGTTCCATCAGATTATAAAAATATCTAACTAGATATGTACTGTTCTTTTCCAATTCAACACATCTACCATGCATTGAGTGTTATAAGAATAATGGAGTGACATACTGTTAACTTATTTGTCAGACTAAGTAAGGAACTCCAAACCCATAAAAAGAACAGATCTAACTCACAAGCAATATCAGCAAAATACAAGATCGCCCAATTGGAAATGACAAGGGGAAACGTGACCAAACAGAATGATTGCTCAATTCCCTAAAACATGTATTCATTGAATACTCCCTCAGAAGCATGTCAAATGGGTACCAGAACCAACAAGAAATTACCTCAACCAAGCTATAAATTACATAAACCTCCCAAAAAAAAAACTCAGCAACGTACTAATCCACCGTTCATTTAAATACATTCCTATAAAGCATATTGATCAAATCCATGTCACATTTCCAAATTCCACAGCAGCTAGCCACTAACCAAAAGAAACTCATCATTGAGAAATACCAGTTCAAAAAACCACATCATTGAATATAAAAGAAATAGAAGTGTAAACACAAGAATAGACAATTTCAGCAAAACCCATTACCAGGATAGTTGCTTCTTGGATTGGCATAAGGCTGCAATGATTTCAAGGACATCACAGGCCCCCACAACTTCATATTTCTAACAAATCTATCACTCTGCCACATCAAGAAAAGGAAAGAAAAACCAGATAAAAAAATAAACAAAAAATGCAGATGACACAGAAAAAAGAATACAGAAGAAAGCAGAATCGAAACCTGTGGGGCAAAGATAGAAGCAGTGAAATCAAATCCATTAAAGGGCATTAAAGTAGATTGCATTGAATAAGCGCCTGAAAGCCTTGTAATAGAAAGATGAACCACCAAAGACATCGTAGATAGCATCAATACAAAGAGTGCAATCCATTTTATCTTGGATATAAAGACCATCTTCATTCATGCCCAATTCTTCTCGAAATCCAAATACCCCAATTGTCTATTCAAATCCCTACACCAAAATCAAATCAAAACAAATCAAACAAGCAAAAGGAATCGAATTCAAGTGTTGTTCAAGAACTTACAAGCTCCAGGAGTGATGAGGTCAAAACATGAGATTTGGGAGGAAAGTTGTTACTTTTTATAGTGTATTCGGGAGACGGGAATGGAAAAGAAATGAATTTTAGATTAGAAGTGGAGATCGAATCAATCTAAAGAAAACAAAGTGCTATTAGCTTAGCACAAGAGTTAATATACTGCTATGGTATGGTATGGTATCTTGTGTTTTGTTGAACACACACACACACACACACACAATTCTCCTGTGATTGTGAAAGCAAGGTAGGAGGATACAAAGTACGATTTTTGGATTTGGCAAGTACGATCTTGTGAAAGCAAGCCACTGGAGAAAAGGTGACCCTCTATTTGTCTCTTCTCTGTAATAAAAATTAAATATTGTAAATATTAAAAACTTATCCAAGCCTCCTCCTCCTCCTCCTCCTCCTCCTGTCTTGAATTCGATTAGTTTTACTTCTAGTAGTTGGTTTTTTTTTACGATAAAATTTAAAATGGGATTTAATTTAAAAAAAAAATATATATATATATATATAAAATTCGAAATTAGTGCTTCTTGTTTATTATACTTAGAAAAAAAAATGATATTAAAAACACCTTTCCAAAATAGACATCCATTCATTTTTTTTACAAATATTTAAAAAAAAATAAATTGAATTATAATTTTTCCAAACATATAAATTCAACTTATCTATTAAATAAATTCAAATAAAACTATAATTAAATACAATTATAATAGAGAATTGATTTCAAACAGTTTATAAAATAAAACATATTCAAAATAAAATTGTAAAAAATCTAAAAGGTTTGTTAAAAATAAATTATTGAATTTGATGATTTGTTTCAATTTGTTTTTTTATAATACAATTACAGTGAAAAATTTGTTTTAAACAGCTTAATATTTTCTCAATATTAAGTTGATGTTTAATTTTTTAATCATAAACTTTATTTTTTTATGTTTTAATCCAAAAAAGAGTGAAAAGATCGCTGGAAAATTTGAGGATAGAAAGTTTTTGGATGGCTAGATTTTAGCTACGAATAATTTTGAATTTGATGGTTATGGATTCAATTTTAAAAGAATAACTCAATTAAAATGGTTTTCATCTATAATAATGCTAGAAGAAAAGGGAGTTCAGATCTAAAAAAAAGTTTATAATTTTGATTTAATTTTAAATTTTTAAATTAATTAAAATATTTTTTTGTTATTGGAAATGAATTTTTAGAGATCCCTAAGAACTTTCTTTAATGTTATTGAGAAAATAGTTCAAAAATAAGTTTTTTTATCCACAAACTTAAACCTTGATTTTCTCATAGCTACTTTGGACTAAGGTTGTCAATTTCGTTTTGGTAGACATTTTGTTTTTTTAATTGAAATGAAATGTTTCAGTTTTGGAGTGTTTCAGCGTGCCGTTTCGGGATTATACTGTTTACACACACATACTCAACAAACATAATTCAAATTTAAGATAAATTAATTATAAATTATGCAATACAAACACAATGCCAAACAAATATAATTTTAAAATTTAAAATATTTCTAATAGTCAGGATTAAATAGATCTTTAACTTAAAGTAATTCAATTTAAACAAAATATCAAAATATTATAAAAGTAAAATGTTTTAACACAAATATTTTAAATATAAAGTTAGGTCAATGTTATCAAGGTTAATAGAATTTAAAGCATCCCTTATTTTGCTCAAATTCCTACAAAATATAAACATGAAAAAAAACAACATGAATATAAACCATATATATTAGTGATAAATCTAATTTTAAAAAATTAATATCATTGTTAATGAAAATAGTAACAATAATTTTTAATATTATTATTAATATCATTGTTATTGAAAATAGTAATGAAAAATAACTTTTTATAATTGGATGGTTTAATTAATTAAATTGAACAAGGTTCAATTTGATTTAATGACTTTTTAAGAGCAAAACAGAATATGTGGAATGAAATTGGAATGTTCCGAACGGAATTTATCCAAAAAATCTGGAACGGACTGATATTTAAAATGAAATGAATTTGTTCCGTTTTATTCTATTTTTTAAATTAACATAAAATATTTTAATTATTTCAGATAAAACGAAATAGAATTCACAATCTAACTTTTTCACGATTAAAAAAAGTTGCAGATAGATATCATATCGTCTGCTAAAATAAATGACACGTCATTAGTTCAGTTTAGAAAAAAAATTAAAGCAGACAAAATATGGTCCGTCCATTAAGGAGAAAAAGAACATGCATATTGCGGTCTAGATTTTCAAGCCTAGATGCACTTGGAGTTTTTGAATTATAGCCCAAGTACATGGGCTCATTATTCCAGCCCAAGCATCTGTGTCCATTCATTTTATAATGCCCCTTCATTTTAATTTTCATTTTGTAACAATATTCTTTTAATAATTTTAATCTAATATGCCATTGTTTTCAAATAATATTAGAGTTTTTATAGTAATATTAAAAATCACTTTTTGAATAATTATATTTTAATATAACATGTATAATTATCTAGAATATTTACTCATGAATATTCAATGCAAATGAAATATCTATTTCATTTATATATATATATATATATATATATATATATATATATATTGCCAATTTTTTATATAATATTTTTTTAAAATTATTATTATTATATATTTAAATTCATTGCATAAAAATGATTAATTTAAAAACTTATTTGTTTTTTATCAAAACTTTCTTATAAGATTATGATAAGTTTTTATTTTAAAAAATAATATTTCAAATAAAAAAGACATTATTTTTAAAAATGAACACATGAATAAGAAAAAAGAGTTTCAATTAAAGAGATTAATTTATTATTTAAAATCATTTATTTTTTTTAGATATTTATATTAATTGCTTTTACTTTTTTATGCAATAATCTACATTGCTAAAAGGAAATATATGTTTAAAGTTACATTGATAAGAAAAGGAGAATTTAGACTAAAAAATAATAACTTTTCTATAAAATTTAAATCAATTCTTTTCTTACAAAAATTAATTTTTTTATATAAGTAAGTAAAATTTTTAGAAGAACACATCACAGCACAT
>Ga0325410_1007168_pt1 | contig 12213 bp, 6 predicted proteins | sample PopdelMetagenome_16_FD_206182 | JGI IMG/M metagenome (GOLD analysis project Ga0325410, IMG submission 206182) | Populus deltoides microbial communities from Bellville, Georgia, United States - Xylem-PdIQD-R3 | ecosystem: Host-associated > Plants > Phyllosphere > Stem > Wood/Secondary xylem... | reverse complement strand
GGTTAGTGCCTAGTCTTTAGTTAATTCTGTTTTTGATTATTTGAGTCATTGTAATGCCTATTTAAAGGCACTGTTCTTTATTCAATAAAATTGCAATTCATTCTCATTCTCTACGATCTGTGCAACAATTACTTCCTCTAGTTTTGCAAAATATATAAATTATATAATTTCTTTAATTTTAAAAACTAATTAATTAGACCCTTTCGTCCATTTCATGATTTTTTTTAAAAAATAGATTTTAATAAATAAAAAGATGGAAAACAAGTAAGTAGTATGGAAAGGTCGATGAGAAAAGAATAAATTTTTTGAAACAAAATAATATTAAATTAAGTATGATAAAAACTGTTCAATGAACTAATTAATTAGTTTTTAAAACTAAAGAAACTATATAATTTATTTTGAAAAACTAGAAAGATCAATTTATAATTTATCATATAGTTCAATTAAGACCTATATGACCCCAAAAAGTGACATGTAGTGAAGACACCCGACATAGCATTTGTTTTATACTAAGGTCAAGCAAGATAGGCACCCCTATAAGCTTATATCATGAGGTGATCATATGGATACTTAAATTTAAGAACCATAGATGACAAGATTTAAGCCTTGTTTAGTCATGCGATTTCAGTATATTAGAATTTTAAAAAAAAATATCTTAGGATTGTAAATTAAAGCATCAAAATAATAATTCTCAAAGTTTTTCCAAATAATTTTGATACAAGAATATTAAAATCAATGAAAACATTAAATTAATATATACATTTTCACTTAAAAATCTTTTTTTTTAATAAAAAATACTTGTAACACCCTACCGATCGAATGGTAAAAACTAAGGCACTCCATGAACATGCTGAATCACATGGGGGAGCAATTCGATCAACTATCTACAGAAACACCCTAACATATACATGTTAGGTATACAGCTCTTCTCCACTTCAGTGTTAGTGCGAGCGTCAGTGAAGTACTAGTTTTGTTTCGACTCGTATAATTAATAAATAAATATTTCAACTCACAGTTGGCATCTTTAAGGTTGAAAATGAAAAGCAAATTAATTAGAGCCCATACTTAATTTGTCTTTGAAACTCTTAATTATTTGGCTAAGTGTGTGTGTTTTCCATGGAGTGATGAAGAATAGCTGGCTAGGTTCCACGCACCAGTTGCTTACTTTACCAAAACCATGTTAATTTAGCTGATCTCCCTGTTAAGTCATGCTTATTCTAAACAATCATGAGATAAAGGAAAATTGCTAGGATGATGGATAAGCCAAAAGAACAGCTTTCATATATAAGTGGAACTTTATTATTACTACGTTTTTATCAATTTTTTAATGTTTGAAGCCCTCAAACTTGCATGTGCTAACTAGCTTTACCCGACTTTCTTTTCTTCCTTTTCTACTGAAACCCATTATAATTGGATGAAAGTAAACTTGAGTAACGAGAATTTTCGTACGATTTGCTAGGTTCTTTTGTCGTAGGCATGAAGAAAAGACATTGCATATAGCACGTCCTGCAAAAAGGAAAAGAGAAAAGTTTATAGACTTTAAGTTAAGTTGACAGAGACTCGTCAGCTAATTAAGATTCACGGACTGCTTACTTGCTCGTTCGGACTTTTTCTGGGTCGTGTTTTATATTCATGATCATGAGAGAATGAAAGTAATTTTTGCCACACACCCACATATATATATTATCCTGCTAGTACTGGTATCTAGTTTCTATTGGTCCATGGAAGATCCAATGTGTCTCATGAGTTACTTAATAGAGAGTAGCTAGAATTTGAGCCTGTGAGTCGGAAAACCGAATTCTAGCCACTGGGATGTTACTTTGATGAGAACATCGGCAGCCGGACAGTTAATTCCGATTAAATATGCAGATGGAGCCTCAAAGCATTGTTTATTATTCAGAGGAACATACAGAATGTTTTAAAAACAGGAATTCAAAGCATTGTTTTTTTGTTGGTTACAAATTCCATTACTGGGATTATGATTCAGGGCATCGAATTAGAACGCTTTCCACCATGTATCTTGTAATCAATTAATACATTATTTCAGATTTTGTACCATCTGCGACAAGTTTTCGTCTGGGAATCTAATTAATGAGTATTGTTACGTGCCAAGTAGAAAGATAGTCGAGGCAACCAGAATTTGGTGGTGGCCAAACACATAAGTACATAGAATCTATACATGTCTTGCATTAACAAAATTAAAATAATAATAAAAAACAATAAGAAGACATGCATATATGGAGCCCATTCAAATCTTTATTCCTATAATTTGCTTCTTACTTGCATTGATGTGATTCTCTCCAACACTAACACACTAGCAGCTACTTACAGGGCTGGCCTGTTTCTTGGTTCTTCTGTTGCCTTTTTCCTCTAAATACACACCATGAAGAACCAAGTCCCTCCTTCTTTGCACCTAGCATTGTCCACTGTTATAATGTCACTTTCCTCAGCCTAATTAACAGGAAGAAGCATTTTTGGTACCCCCGCAGTTGTTTTTTTGTTGAAGCCATGTTGTGAAGACATCTAGGGTTTTCATGTCAGCCCTGTAATGTTTTTGTGTGAATTCTGACAAAGCTGGCCATGTGAAGTCCGGATATATCCTTGGATTTTTATAGTCGACCAAAGTATTTGGTGGCTTCACCACCTTGTCCATTTTTGGACATAGAAAGAAAGCGAGGGATTTCCTTACTGTTACGTTATTTACCACTGCTCTATGCAAGCAACTCTTGAAAATGCCATTTGATAGAGCCTGAAACAACAACACAAGTTTTATTGGTTCTTGGTCAAATTATTAATATAGTAATTAATGCCTTGTTTAGACATGTGCTATTTTTGGAAAAACCTCGAAATGGTAAAAATGGACTTTCTTTTGTGGGATGGAGGAAGTAATAATTGATTAAAGGGTTCCGATTAGCCTAGTTGTTTGTTGATGGTCTTACCATGAATGTGTCACCAATGTTAACGACGAAAGCTTCCCGATCAGGAGTAACGGAGTGCCATTTTTCGTCGACGAACACTTGAAGGCCACTGACATGATCTTGATGAAGAATTGTTAAGGATGTAGGATCACAGTGAGGCCCAGTGCCAAGAGTTAATTCCGGTTTTTGGCAAGGAGGGTAGTAATTTAGTCTCATTATTGAATCATTGCCTTCGAAGAAATCTCTAAAATATTCGTTTCCAACTCCTAGACTTACTCCTAATAGCTCCATAATTCCAAGGGAAAGAGTGTTCATGGCTTCACAATATTCTTGGTACACCTTCCTATTCAAAACAAAATCACAAATTATTGCATAGTGTCTTCACTTGCTAATATTCTACATAGACAGCATTGCGTAATATTTTAATTTTTTTGAATGAAATTAATTATCGTTTCTTACCCGAACTGTTTGAATTCTTCTCCCATTACATTCAAGAAGTATTCTTGGACGATGTTAGAGGACTGATTGTCAGCACAATATCTGAAAGAAAGTGTTTCTTTCCAAGGAAGCTTGGAGGAGAATCTTCCAGTGAAGCTACTGGCATACCCATATTGCTCTCCTATCTTCCTTTGAACTGGCTTCTCCAAGAGCTGCTTACCAAAGAACATGTTCATACCCTCATGAGCTTTAGCTATAAGCTTTGAGTCAACACCATGATTAACAATTACAAAGAAACCATGCTTCTTGCATGCCTCATTTACTTGCTGGGCAAGTTTTGAGACCGCCAAAGGATCTCCAGTGAGGAAGCTTCCAAAATCAATCGGAGGGATTGCAAGTTCTGGGGGTTCAAGGCATGGTTTTTCGTGGTCAGGCCAAATGAACTGAGAGGGTAAGTTGGGTTGGTGTTGAAGGATTGCAGCATCAAATACTAATGGCTCTGGAGGAGGAGGAGGAGGAGGAGGCATAATTGTCATGTTTGAAGGGAAACAATCAATGGGCATACAATGTTATATGTATTTCAATTTCTAGTTGGATCAAAACGATATTATAGGAACTAGAAGGACTGTTATCTACTTTAGACGTTGATGAGAGAAATTGAGAGGAGAAAATGGAACTATGAGAGGGGAATGACTAATGAGGAGGGCATGTAGAATTTAATTTAATAGGCAGTTAGGAGGCAGAGGAGTGAAAATCCAAGACCGTTCCTTGGGAAAGGAAGTGAACAATATTGGAATCTTATTGTTTTTAACTGTTGCGTCATTCCTCTTTAGAGAGCGTGTATGCTCTAGCCAGCCTGCCTAGCTAGCTAGTCTCATGTTTTGTCCGCATGGTTATTAATTATTATTTACTGAGCATCTACGATACTATATAAAAGGATTCTATAGTTTTCGAAACAGATGTGACATATATATATTTCTCCAAATTACATCTCAATCCTGTGATGTTAATTAGACCTCAATTCTCGACAGTAACATATATAAAGCCGCAGCCAGTGGCGGAGACAGGGGTGTTTGGCAGCGCCCGGCCTTGCAAGGAAATGTTTTTTTCTAGTTTTTTTGTTCTTGCTCCGCCCCTGGCCGCAGCAGCTCTGTTTAAACTCTAAACAACAACTGATTACGGCCACTGACCCCTGCTTAATCCTTGTAAAAAGCAATGCATGCCTTGGCTCTTTTTTTTTCTTTTAATTTTTCGAAAACACCCTGGAACAACTCATGTTTGAGTAAAAATTGACTAAAAGATATAGCAAAATAGTATATAATATAGTGTATATGGAGTAGGATTTGAAAGGAAAAAATAAAGTGTGAGAACCCATGAGAAAGAAAGGTTCTCTACCACGGATGCCAACTCCCACTAAACTAGATTCTGGTTTAGATTTATATATGTCACTTTGTGTAATGGCCCTACGTACTTACACTTCATTAATTTAGCTATATGTTTATTTTTTGGTTACATGCATGTGCTCTCTGTGTATATGATTATATATTTCACCAACAAATTAATATATGTGGCTATAGAGTAGACAACATGTATAAATATTTTATTGCCTGGTCTCACGGAAGATTCGAAGATCGATGAGCCGAGTCCCGTGCACCGGCTTTGGTCGCTTTAATTAAAGCAGTGGGGAGAGGGAGGGAGGGAGGGATATGTTTCTTAAATAGGATACACTATTAAAAAAATTTCAATTACAAAAAGAAATGATGATAGAAAAAATATTATTAGAAAGCTACAGTAATTTTTATTGATGAAATATAATATCATTGTATTTGTCGGTACTTAATTACAAATTTTTTTTATTGATGAATATCAAGAAAATTACAAGAGAAAATCAAGAAATTAAAAAACTAACTAAGTATTCTCTTATTATTTTTAACAGAAAATATGACGTGTCAATATTACAGATTGAATTACTAATAAAATATAATATAGTTCTTCTCCCCCTACCTTAAAAATATGACGTGTCAATATTACAGATTGAATTATAACTTGGTAGATTTCCTCTCCCCTTACCTCATTTCTTCTTCTTCTTCTTCTTTTTTCAGCAAAAAATAACATTCTTCTTCCCTCGTTTTGTCACAAATCAAGTTCTCATTATCATAAATCTAACCACCTGAACACTCAATCTGTCATTATCCATGTTCTGATTCTTTTTTTTTTTTAAGATTCGCCACATCAGTTAAGCAAATCTATCAAAAAAATTTAACCAATTTTTTATGTTATTTTTTGGAATTTTTATGTAGTATATATAGTTCATTTGTGTGTTTACTTGTTTTATAGTTTTTTCATATAAAGATGTTTTGTATGAATGCATGATTTGTACATGTTAGGGTTTGTTTGATATATTGAAAAATTATATTTGTTTGTCATTTGAAGAAATTGAGTTTGATTTTTTAAATTAGGTGTTTCATAATGAAATAAATAATGGTTATTTAATGCGTATGTCTTATATTTTATCAATTTTATTGTACAATATAGGTAAATTTGAAGGAGTTGAATTTTTCTCAGAGAAAATCGATAATCATTAAAGGGTACTATTAAAATAGATTGAATAATTTCATACTATTTTAAGTCTTACTTAAGAATAAGAATAAGAATCAACCACATTCCAAGACATGAAGACGGTGGAGAAATGCTTTCGAGTGAGAGTTTGTCAATATTTTTCAAGACATAAATGGTGTTACTGTGTTGTGATTTTAATTTATTCACATGTTGTATAGATACGAGATCGAGCCAACAATCTTTAGTCATTCAAGTGATTGTACCAGAACAAGTTTAAGTTTAGATGACCCAGTTTAGTGCTAAGATAACTCAACTTAGGTATGAGATGACCTACCTTAGGTCTGAGATAGCCAACTTAAGGGATAAAGTGAATGCCCTTGAGCAAATGCTGACAGCCCTTATTAGTACATATGGTCAACATCGTCACCTTTTTAGTTCCAATAAAGATTCGCCTTAGCCTCTACTTCCACTTCAACTTTTGTCAACTAAATAAATTGTATTCGATTTATTATTTTTTAAATTAATAATAAAATTTTAGTTTTTTTTATTTTAGATTAATTTATTTTTAATATTTTTCTTGTATTGTTTATTTTTTAAAAAAAAATATTAAATATAATACTAACAGAATTATCAATGGAATTTACGCCACGATAGAACGATTGACAGACTGAGTCATTTGAAGAGTTCTAGAGAGTTGGAAAGAAATTACAAGACTTGCCATTGCTAGATGTAATTCTTTGATGGTTTAATTCTGTCAGTGATATGCATATGATCACCAATGGACTTATTAATGGTTTATTATGTCGATAATATGTCATAGTCACCGGTGGAATGAAAACCGAAAACTTCTTTTTTTGTTTGATGCACTATATACAAATCCATCGGTAATTATATTATCAATAGAATAAATGATACAATATAAATCATTGACAATATATTTTTTGACAATAATTTTCCATTAATATTTTTTTTAAGAATCAATGTTTAAACTCCGACGGAGAGTATTTTGTCGGTGTGATGTAATATTTTGGTTATGATAAATCAAGGAGGGTATGGTAATAATCAAAGCTAATTTGTTGGTTTTGGACTAGTAATATGTTTTTCCCTTCGGCTAACAAATATAATAACCATCACTTGAAGAATTAATAGAGAGGTAATAAAAACCCTAAGAGGTGTAGTTCAGCTGGTCAGATCCTAAATTTGCTTCCTAGATGTCACCAGTTCGAGTTCTACAAATCTCAGGGCCACTGAAGATTTACATTGTTGTTAATTTAAAAACTTGTAGAATTAGTCAAGATACACGCAAGCTAATATAAAGAGAGAAAAAGAGAAAGAGAGGGGGCAATAAATAGTTCCTCAGTAGGCAAAGATCTTTACAATGTGATGAGTATTTCTTAAGAGAGAGGTTAGTTACTCGTTGGAATTCTCCAAGTAGAAAAAACTTCGAGGCATGTCCATCATTGATTAGTTATTGGCTGCTTATAAATGCTGCGTGCGAGGTCGGTCGGACATTAGCATGTGTCTAAAGTCGGATATGACACTATCCTAACACTTTGTTTTTATACATGCGCCTCGTAGAATATCCTGATCCCCTCTTCCAAGCTATAAATTTTTACCAAGATGTTGCCCACATACACGTACGTACGTACGTGCAATATCATGCACTCCTACGTACTTTATTTTCTTTCTTTCTTTGTTTTTTTAGTACTTCTCATACTTGTACTTGAACATGTGTACAGATGAAGATCCTGAAAAAATCAAAGAGATGACATCTCCATTTGGATGGATGGACACCCTTTGGGCGTAAACTAACTATAACCAAAGTAATTTGAAGAGCATTGAGGATATTTGGAGACTTTTTTTTTCAGTTTTTTTTTATTAAAATAATTAAAATTTTATTTTTTTATTTTTTTTATTTTAATTTTTTTTCAAATCGGTTTTGACGCGGTGATGCCAAAAATGATTTTTTTAAAATAAATTATTTTAATATATTTTCAAATAAAAAACATTTTAAAAAACAACTACTACTATACTCTCAAATACCTTTTTATTGGCAGTTTGATAAGTAATTTTTAAAAGTATTTTTTTAGTTAAAAATATATTAAAATAATTTTTTATATTTTTATATTTTTTAATATTAATAGATCAAAATCATTAAAAATATCTAAAAAAAATATTAATTTAATATATTTTTAAATAAAAAATACTTTAAAAATAAAAGTCACCGTGATGCTAAACAGTAAATTTAGTAAATTTGAAGCTGACCTTTTGTAATGGAACCGATACCAACATTACATGGTAAACCATGAACCCACGTATTAGAAGCATTTTTTTTTGTTGTCACTCTACCATTAGAGGAACAAAAGGCCCCATCCGCGTTCAATTTCTTTTTGATTGAAATTTTTGTTCTTCCAAGGCAACCACTAAATGTAAGGGTTTCTATTTTTTTATTTTCCTTTTCAGTTTTTTGAAAACTTCTTATTTTATATATAGAAAGAAGCCACTGTAATCATATTTATTAAATATGGACTGGCCTGGTGGATTGACCCGGGACTCGATTAATTCAGAGGCTGGACCAGTCCGGATTTGTCAAAAGACCGGTCAGTGCAATAACTTGATCAAACTCGGTCGACTCGGCGGGTCAACCCATGACTCGGGCGAGACCCAGCCAAGACTCGGTGTTTTTTTTTCAAATGTGGGATTTCAAACTCATTGGTATATATACTCTATGTTCCCAAAAAAAAATTATGTTTTTTCAATATGGGATAAAAAAAACTTTTTGGTTTAAATACTTCAACTTAAAAAGATAACACAATATCTTTTTAATATGGTTCTATGTTCCCAAGAAAAAAGTTATCTTTTTTTAATGTGGGATTGAAAACTCATTAGTATATATACTCTATGTTTTCAAGAAAAAAGTTATCTTTTTTTCAATGTGAGATTTGAAACACATTAGTATATATACTCTATATTCACAAGAAAAAAAATTATGTTCTTTCAATGTGGGATTTGAAACTCATTAGTATATATACTCTATGTTCCAAAAAAAAGTTATGTTTTTTCAATGTGGGATATGAAACCCATTAATATATATATTCTATGTTCACAAGAAAAAAGTTATGTTTTTTCAATGTGGAATAAGAAACTTTTTTGGTTTAAATACTTTAACTTAAAAGCTTAACATAGTATCTTTTTAATGTAGGATAATTTTTTTTAAAATATTCTTTTAAACTTTATTATTTACAATATATATAGCTTATATTTATATGGATTTTTTCTTAATTTTTTCATATAAAATATTAAAATTTTAATTTTGTTAAATTTTCTCGGATTGATCTAGGTTGACCCATAAAACTCGGAACCCGGCTCCTTGGCCGGGTTTAATAACTATGATTGTAATTATTTGGTTTTGATTTTTCAAAAAATTAAATATTCTTTTTCCCTTCTTTTTACTAGTTTCTCTGTCCCTTAATTTCCTACCGTTTGTTTTATATTATTTGCATCTTAACAACTTAATCTTATAACAATATTTGATCTTATTCATTAGAAAAAAAAAATCTTTTTAATTTTTTTGAAAATAAACAAATTGACGTATTCTATTCATTGCTTCCATAATTGCACCACCAATCATTAATTAATGAGAGCTTTCATCAATTATCATCATCGTTTAGGGATATCGAGGCCGGGTTAGGGATGACATGAAATATTATATGTTTCTGAATTAGATAAATAAATTAAAAAAAACTGGATGACTCAAATGTTTAATTTGATAAAAATAATTATAATTTTTTATTAGATTATTAAATCATATTCAAATTTTATAAGTAGGATCTACAAGTGCTCTTTATAGAAAGTCAGTTAATTATAATAATCTGGTATCAGAAAAACACTTAAATTAGACCTTAAAGTTTATGTTTTTTTTTAATTTTTAGTGTTATTTTTTAATTTTAATTATTTTCCTGGTTAGTTTTGATTTGTTTATATTTTTTTTGTATATCAGTCATTTCAATTTTGCTACTAATACAAATATTTGATATGTTATTCTTAAATGAATTTTATGAATTATTGATTTAAGAACAAATTAAACAAACTTCCTTCACAATTAAGGATTAATATAACCTAGGGTTGGAGAACTCTTTATTTTCTATATATTTCACTATATGTCTCGTCGAACGATAACTAAAGAAGAGCAGGGCTATGTTCAAGGTACGTAGCAAGGTCTAGGTTTGATTGGGTATTGACATGATACTCATGGGCTAGTGAGTATTGGACAAAGATCAAGATCAAGATGGTCACTGATAGAGCATGGAAACTTCATGAATTTTTTTTTATCATCGCATCTTATTTCTCCTCACAACTTATCTTTCTATCATGTTTTGTGTGAGGATAATCATACGGCTATTAACTTTGCAAATAAAAAATATGAGAAGAATATATGACTTTGTAGCTTGGATTTGATTGATTAGTGTCATGGTATGTTCAGTTTTGAATGTCCCTTCTAAGTCTATGATATCATAACTGTAGTAATTTTGATATTATGTTCTACATATTTTTTGTTTGTATTTGCTTTTTAATAGGCATTGTTATTCTTTAGCTTATATATAAAAAATGGTTAGGAAAGTATCGGTCTAGAGTGCCAAAGGTAGGTTCAAGGCACTCCTAGGATGCACCAATACTAGGTTCAATGCTCTCATGGATTGAACGGGGTTTATGTCTAGGCTAATAAAGGTTAGGTTGGGTCGAGTTTAGAGCATGCAAGGAGTTGTTCAATGCTAGGTTGGGGTACAAGATCGGGTCCAAAATACCATAGATTTGATAATTGAGTTGAGACGGGAAGAGGTGAAAATTCAAAACCTATAAAAATCAATAGTATTAGATGATCAGGACACCATGCTTGTTTGGTACTGTGAAAACGATTGGTTTTTAAAATATTTTGTGTTTATAAATATATTAAAATAATTTATATTTTTTAAAATTTATTTTTGATATTAACATATCAAAACGATAAAAAAAACACCAAAATATTAATTTAAAATAAAAAAATTAAACATTTACAAAAACACCTGTAAAAAAAAACACACACACAGTAACTAAAGCTAAAAGTTTAAGTGCGGTAGCCTTTAACTAGATACATGTCAAAAAGAAATATGCGGAAAAGCTAGGAGAATTGAATTCGTGGATTGGAACCTCCTTCATGCAGCTTTGGTTAGCTCAAGTATAATTAAGTGGCACGCATAATATTATTCTTCAAGGGCCTAATTGGACACTTGCAAAATATAAAATTAAAAAACCATGGCACCCTCGAGATCCCATCTCTCTGTCCATTAAAAAACGAGAAAGAAGCTAGTATCACAAGACTGGCTGGTAACTCCTGGCTTGGTACATGGGGCGTGGGCTCCATTGAGCTTACTTCCACCATGTAATGTAAGCCCGTGTTGCTTTTACATTCTCAATTTCACCTCACTAAATTCTGCTTTCATACCTGTCGTCAGTATCTTTATCTACAAAACAATACTCCTCGTCTCTGAATTAGATCAATTATACCCTTTGTGTTTGTCCTCACTTGCAACTTTTTTAATCAGTTGGATCCCTAATGTATCCAAGAATATTCAGTTGGATCCTTTTGTCAGCAAATGTGCCTTTAGGGTCAAAAATTTTGAATTGTTTTTGCTTGAAATGAATTTTTTTTTATGTTTTCAGATTGTTTTGATGTACTGATGTCAAAAATAATTTATAAAAAATAAATAAAAATTTATTTTGATACATTTCTAAGCAAAAAATACTTTGAGCCATCACCGCTACTATAATCCCAAACTAGCCCAAGCCTTTTCTCAATTGATTCCGTGACTTGTAGACAATGTAAGGCATACTTGTTGATGGAAGGATCAAACAAAGAATTCCCGGGTTATATAACCCAGGGACTTAACTCGTAAAATGTATTGGTTGAGGCTCTAATTTAAAAAAAAAAAAAAAAGTTGTAGATTAGGAACTAATTTGAGGCTATCCTTTAAATAAATCATACTTTCATTGGGTGCAAAATTAACTAAAATTAAATAAGAAAAGTGATTTTTTCACAAAAAAGAAATCATTTATGTTAATAAAAAAAAATGATTTCCTATGGAATTTAGTTAATCTTTTATTAATAGTAATGAAAGAGTGATTTCTTTAATGTTTGAAACATTTTTATTTTATTCCATCGTCTGTATTGTTTTCGGACCCTTCAACTGAATATGTTAGCTATTGGCATCGAATTTGGATGAAAGGTTTCAATGGAATTGTTTGATTCAATTAATTGATA
>Ga0325410_1007164_pt1 | contig 12214 bp, 8 predicted proteins | sample PopdelMetagenome_16_FD_206182 | JGI IMG/M metagenome (GOLD analysis project Ga0325410, IMG submission 206182) | Populus deltoides microbial communities from Bellville, Georgia, United States - Xylem-PdIQD-R3 | ecosystem: Host-associated > Plants > Phyllosphere > Stem > Wood/Secondary xylem... | reverse complement strand
ACAATTAGCCATGAATAACGACTGTTAGGCCAATATGTAGGCAAAAGAAGAATAATAGTAATAGTACCATAAATCGCAGTTCATCGAGATTAATCACAAATTAACTCGAACATTTTTATTATTAAAATAATAATAATAATAATAATAATAATAATAATAATAAAAGAAGAAGAAGGATATATGTAGCAATCAATGGATTGGACATTTATGGAGATCTTGAAAATTACTTCCTTTGCTACGTAAAGATTCCTGATTGAATCTTCTTGCGTAAAAGAATATTTTACCTCAATTTACTTTCACATTTCATATCTGTTAATTATTATATATTATACTTTAAAACATGTGCGATTTTCACTACGATTTTATCACTGTATAATTTTTTTTATTTGATCCTCCAACTTTATTTTTAAATGATTTAATCCTGTTTAAAAAGTTATTGATTTCAAATTCTTATGAAAAGATGAAATTGAAAAAGAAAAAGGTTCAAAATAAAAAACAAGATAAATATAGATGGAGCACTATAAGTTTCGAAAAAATATACTTTGGTTCTCCATCTTCAACATTCAAACAAATTATATAATTTCAGGCCCTTAAAATTATTCCAATTTTATTATGGTACAAAGATTATTTTTGTTTTGTCCCTAGTCGAGAGAGGAGAAAGGGAGGGATCGCTGGATTTCAGTGGTAGAGAGAGAAACATGTTGTTGGCATTGATTTAGGGCACCAAAATGAAGGATATTTGTGTGAAATTGTTCCATTTGATGAGAAAAGTTAATATTAGGTGTTTTTATACCTTAAAAGTTCGTGAAAAAACAAATCTGAGCTCAGGTTGAGTTTGGTTTTGAGGACGGGTTTTTAGGCCATGGATAGGTTTGTTATGGTTTTTAAGGTGTTTTGGGTTTAAAATAGATTGAAAAACAAGTTTTTATCAAAAAAAAAACATAGGTCTCGATTCTTTGGCCACCATAATGACTGAAATTTGGGCAAAACAGGCAACCCGTCGTCTATTTTTTTTTTTAGAGACAGACGATATGTCGTTCACTCCAAGCACAAATTAAATAAAAAATGGAGGTTTACCTGGCCAACAACCCCTAGCCTTCTTTTCCTCTAATGTTTTTTTTATTTCAATTGCTGTTTTTTTTTTAAAAAAACTTAATTATATTTACATTAATACTTATATTCTCTCTTTTATTGTTTTTAGAGAGCCTCTTTTAAATAATTGTGATTTTTTTATTATGCGTTTAATTTTTGAAGAGGTTTTTCTTATTTATCTATGGTTTTGTTTTTATCTTTTGTATATATAAACTATATTTTTGAAAATAAAAAATATTTAGTTTCAAATTATATTTCTAATATGTGTAGTCTTACATGTTATTCTTTTTTTATTCAATCAATTTAATATGTTTGTCTATTTCTATTATCGTTTGATTAATTAGCAAACATGATCAGGTAAATGTCCTATCTTTCGAGATTAAATATTTTAATCAACATTTATCTCTTGGTTTTTCAAGTTTTGTTTTTAGATGTCATTAACAATTTTTATTTAGTTATTAGCGCACATAATTCTTAGCTTATTTGATTACATGTGTGCTTAAACTTTTTGATTTGTTAATTTTTTTGAACTACAAAAATGTATTGAAAAAATCTGCATATATAATTTTTTATAAAAAATAAAAATATTTGACCTGCGGCAGGGCGCGGGTCATGTAACTAGTGAATTCTTTATTTGTTGTAATTTCCATTTTTTTTGTAAAAATAATTTTTTATTTTAGAGAATTTTACTGGAAAATAAAAATAATTTTCTTGTATTTCATAAAAAAAAAACAATCGTTTAGGACTCTATATATAGTTATCAAGCTTAAATTATAACAAAACTAATTAAACATATTTGATTTTAAAAAAATTAACACATTTTTTTTAAAAAAGAAACTATCACACATGAAAAAATATATTTTAAAAGATAGCATGGCTTGATAAAAACTGCAATTTCCAAGTCCTGTACTTTAAAATAGCATACTTGGGAAGTGTGGTATTTTAATTTAAGGAGAAAGAGAGATAAAGATAATAAATAAATAAATAAAGCATCTGAGTCCCTTTGAAACTCTGGTTAACCCGTTTTTAGGCAATACATGTAGCTCACGCCAACCATTGATGATAATTTTCCTTGATGTTCATGAATTTTTCTCTTTTCAATGATAGTGAAGATGTTGAAATTCATTAAAAGCTGCTATCTCATTTTGATCAAAAAGTTAAGTTTTGATTGTTTTATGTTGAAATTTATAAAAAACTTTAGAAAAAAACTCTATAAATACACATGGTGTGAAAGTTTAAAGATCTAATATAGAAAGGTCAACAAGCTTTAAAAAGAATAGAAAAAAAAAAGAAAAGAAGGAAAGCAACAACCTTTAACTAGCAAGCTTGAAGAATGCATAACTATGTGAAAACTCAAGAGTGGAGCGCGTGATCTGTTTATTCATGCTTTTTTTTAAGATTTAATGGTATTAATTTTTTATTTTTTTAATATTTTTTTTATGTTTTAGTGTTTATTAGATTGATAAATAAAAAGGTTGTTATGATTGCTTAATCCTATTTTGAAGTTATTGATTCTTGATTCTCGATGCAATCTTTAGTACAAATAATTGTGAACTGGTTCCCTCTTAACTAAAGATTTCATCTTTGCACTCGCTTTCATTTCTATTGTGTTTGGTGCAGATTTCTTGTCAAATAAAAGATGGTAGCTTCTCTTCATATCGATCGTTTTATGCGTTCTTGCTTTTGATTTTGTTACAGTGAATTAATATATGGATTCCCAGAAAGAATCTTGATCTCGGTGGTACTGGTTAGCTGGTAGGTTTTGTTTAGTGATTTTCAATGGCAGAGGTGGTTGGGCCAAGGTTGTACAGCTGCTGCCATTGCAGAAATCATGTCGCTCTTCATGATGATGTCATTTCTAAGGCTTTTCAGTGAGAGTTTGGAAGAATCGGTAAAGAAAAGTTAAAATTTATTTCGTCTTGTATTAATCAGTTTATGTATGTTTGTCCTTGTTGTGCTTTGATGGCGAATCAATTTGCTCAAAGCATCTGATTGATATTGTTCCGCCATTATTGTATAATTTGAGATTCGTGAATACTTTTTTCTGTTTTTGCACCTGATAGACTCTTAAGCTCTTAGTTGCAGGGAAGACATGGTCAAGCATTTCTGTTCTCTCATGCAATGAATATCATGGCGGGACCAAAGGAGGATAGGCAGCTAATGACTGGCCTTCACACGGTTGCTGCCGTCGATTGCTCTGACTGCCGTGGAGTGCTTGGTTGGAAATATGAAAGAGCTTATGAGGAAATACAAAAATACAAGGGAAGTTCATTCTTTAGAAGTTCAAAAATTGTCAAGGAAAACTTGTAGCAATTGTGGAGGCTTTTTTTTTATCATATAAGATAACTTAATAGAAAATAAATTATCAAACATAATATAAAAAAGAATTTAATATTAAAAATAAAACTAAAAAAAATACTCAAATTAACTAGCCAAATATAATATCAAGATCATAAGATTGAAATAACCTAATTGAATAAAAATGAAAAGAATTATGATGCTCATTTCTCAAAATAAACAACATTGAAGGATGGGATCTAAAAAAATAAGTAAACAAAAAACACCTTTGAAAGGAGTTGTTGCCTTGTGTGGAAGGACGTGTTATATATTTTTTATTTTTAAAAAAATATTTTTATTTATTAAAATACAAAATTGTTTTTTATTCAAATTTATTATAAAAAAAAACCCAGGATGAAGAAATGAAAGTGTTCTTGGATGTTAGTTAAAGTTCCTTTGCTTTTAAAGATAATTTGATCATTTGACATTGACGTAGAAACTAAAATAAACCAAGTAAACGTGAGCGAGTCTCCTAAATCCAAGTCAATCTTTAATCCCGCAACCCATGAAATTCTAGATCCAAGCATAACCAAGAAGCTTAATTTTTAACAATTTTAATATTGAAGTATGAAATCAGAAAAAATATCAATCTAAAAAATCTATCCAAGTAAAATAAAATAGCAATCAAAAAAATAAAAATTAAATCTGACAAGAGAAAAAAACTGAAGGAGGATGAAATTATAAAAGAACTCAATTTTAAAAATTATTCTAAATTAAAAAATAACAATCAAAAGAATAAAGATCAAATTTAATAAATGAAAAAACTCAGTAGAATGAAATCAAAATTTTTTTAATAATTTATAAATTATTTAAAATAAAACAAATATTAATTAATAAAACATGAAGAAAAACTAATTGAAAGGTACTTAAAAATCTGGAGGGTCATCATGATCTTTAAAAAGAAAAGAGAAATAAAAATGGTTACCGACATCAAAGCAGAGATGATAAAGTCACAAGCATTGTCCTGGGATGGAGGGTCGCTAAAAGGATTTTATCACCTCTTTTGAAGCCACTATTTGATCACCCAACATCACCACACATGCCATCAGAAAATTATAGTATCTCCAACGAGCCTCTCTTTTTTATTTAAATAATATTATGTATTTATTAAAAGATTTAATTGTTTCTATGCTAAATTGATTGTAACTGAAAAAACATAAAGAAAATAAAAAAGTTTATATATATAATTATTTTTTGCTTTTAAATGTAGTTTCATCAATTTACTGTTTATAAAAATTAAAAAGACAAAAAAAACCCTATAAAAAAAAAAGAGAGTAAAAAAGCCATCTCACTACGCTAAAAAAAATAGGTGGAGACCAATTTTCCCTTATCAATTTGTTAATCTCCAATGAAAGATAGTAATACCCAACAAAAATATAATTACATTGTTACAATATACACAGTGTTTTTTGTGTCCTAGTCTACCGTAAATACTACCCCTTTTCATTTTTTTGTTAATGGTAACGCAAAAAGAATTAAGCAAAATAATCATCATTGTGATCTTACTCGGACTTAGTTAGACCATTTTGTTTGTTCAATTCTAACATAATTTGATCACTTAAACAGGTTTTGCTACAAATTCCATGGATCATGCACCGATCTGCAGACGATTCAAACACCTAAGCTGCTATAAATGACAACGAAAGACAACAAATCAAAGAAGTGAATGAGCTCATGCCATTAATCAATGAATTCAACTTAGTACCCCAATTCTCTATATACACAAAAAAAACAAACAAATGATCAAAGTTAAATTGAATGATCAACAATCAGCCAAGACGAACAAACCGGATCCGCCGAAAAAAGGAACCAAACCCCAGTCACAATATGAAAGGCAACCGCCATAGCAAAAGTAAAAAGAAAAATAAAATCTAAATGTGTGTCTAATCATCACATAACGGATATCTTCTTTGTGATCCCCCTTTTCTTGGCATTTTCTATGGCTTCCTCCCTCATCTTCATGAGTTCTTGGAGACACTGATTATAATGTGAATCAATGGAATCAAGCTCCTGCTTTAGTTCAGAACCATCTTTGTCTGCTAGGGACAGAGAACAAATGCTAGACATACTTGCGTTTCTTGACATACCAGAGAATGAACCGATATAGGAGTCATTGGAATTTCTGGCAGATTTGTTATGTTTTGTTATACCATCTTCAAGCATCCCAAACTCCAAATCGTACATATTTGATTGAAGACAACAATCAGAGGATCCCAAAGACTTGTTAGTACCGGAATCAGAGGCAATAGCCATATTATATTCAGCAGATATGTCTGAATTGACGGATTGTTGAGTCTCAAGATCTGTCATGTTAGTCAATGGTAAGAAATCAGGTTTTTTCACTGCCTCTGAAGTTGAATGGTTTTCCAGTTCAGAAGAGCCATCTCGTACACTTGGTGAAGTATTCCAGCTAGGAACGAGCTTCACTATCAAGTTATCAATCAACTCAGCAATGACAGCCACATCTTCAGTTAACAAATCAAGTTGTTCAACCATCTCCTCAGCAATCAAAACCGCAGTATCCGAATCAAGATAAAAGGTAAAATGGATATTCCTTGCTCGACCTGTTACAGCAACGACATTATTTAGACCACAATTGAAAAGAAGAAATAAAAATGATAAATGTTAGTTTGTACAACGTCAATTCTCACCGCATGGATCAGCAATGCGCAGAGTCAATGAAACTGTATTATCATTGTTTTTCGCCCCCCTCAATCTGAATTCATTATTCTCAGTGAACCTACTGAGTTCTAGAGTTGAAAACTGTGGAGATTCATTGATGCTTTTTGTACAAGAGCCCACTGAAAGTTTCTTGCAGTCAATGTCCATGAGATGGGATTCTGATTGCGGCAAGTGGACTTGTCTGGAAATAAGATTTGGTAACTGTAACGAACTAGAAACAAGTTCCTTTGAATTTTCAGTTGCTAGAAATGGATCTTTCAAGAGGTCTATTGCAGGCAATCTTGTAGATGCTGGAACTAAACACTTCTCTATGAACACCTTAACCTGGTGGTCACTCACCTTACCGAGGGAAGCAGGCTTTATGCCCTGCAATAGAAGTTAAGAATGATGACTACATGAGCACTTGTGTGTAAATTCAAAGTAAATCAAATGCGGCAAATGGACTTAAACTCACCGAGGAGACCTTCTTGTATATCTGCGCAGGATTTTTGCATTCACTATATGGGTATTCACAAGTAACCATTTCCAACATGCACATGCCAAAAGAATAAATGTCAACAAGCTCATTGTATTCCTCTTCATAGAGCTCAGGAGCCATGAATTCAGGTGTACCTGCAGAATAAAGAATGAATTACAGAGTTCCAATGCATAGAGATATGACCAAAGTCATAATGGTTCAGAAACTGAAGCTGTTACCTATGACGCTTCGTGCAATGGGCTGTTGCATGACAATTGCTAATCCAAGATCTCCAATCTTAACTTCTCCAGTGTTTCCATTAACAAATATATTGTCACATTTCAAATCACGATGAATGATAGGAGGACTGTGAGTATGTAAATAGTGTAAGCCTCGAAGGATTTGCCTTGCCCAGTTTTTGATGGCTTTCATGTCAACAGTCTTGTGCTTCTTTCGATACCTAGATCCCAAAATAACAACAAATTACACAAACAAACTTGGAAGACAAATGAAACATCAAACATAAAAATCAGATATAGCAAATGAAACTCACTGCCTCATACTCCCAGAGGTGAATAACTCTGTGATGATGTTTATAGTCTTATTCTTATCATCTACCCAAGAGCTGTAAAACTTGATGATATTTTCGTGTTTCAAAGACTTCAGCAGATGAACCTCTGAATACAATCTCTCAAGCTGCTGTGATGATTGCAAGACATCTTCAATATTCACTTGGTTCCAAGCCACTTCAATCCCATCAACTTCATCAAATGCCTTATATCTGCCCATAATAACAAAAAAATCCAAACCAGAGAACGAAAATGTCAAAAATTACCACAGGTTCTTCATAAAAACTTCATAAAGTACGTGATCGACAAGGAAACTAAAAGATATAGATTTAAGAGCCATACACAGTCTTGAATGCTCCTTTCCCCAGAAATTCATCATTCTGAAGCAGCAAAAACAAAATAGAAATTAATATCAGATATAGCAGGCAAATAACTCAATTTTCAACCACTTCCAATTTCGTTTGATGCTGATACATAAGAAAGTACAGCAAAACCTATCAATTTAGCATCAAAATCTGTAACTAAAATGCCATATTCATAACTTAAATATCAATTTAGCGGCAACACTGCTAAAACGCCTAAATTCAGCTAATTTGAGAATCAAATAAAAATGCCTTGCCAAAAAGCCCTAGTTATTGAAAATGAAAATTTCAAGCACAAGAATTCACACCCGAATGTACCGACCGGTCGGATCTTTCTCTGCGAAAACACCACCACCATCTTCACTTAAAGAACCGAAATCCATATCAACAGAAAACACACGAGATCCACCAAAATGACGCAAAAAAGAAAAGAAAAGAAATTGACTTTATGAACAAAAGAAAAATTATCAAATCAGCTTAATTGGATGGAAGGAGGAGAATTGAAGAGAAGAAACTTTTTTCAGAGAAAGCTTCACAAGCAATCGAATAGGAATCGAATGGAGAGCGGAATTGGAATCGGAATCCGAATATGAAAAACATATCAGATTGCTCTCGTGATTCCAATTCCTTGCGATTTCGAATCGATTTCCTCATCATACATGACCTAGATCCACCATATTTCTATTGCATGCATATTTTGTTTTTCAATTATCTCTCCTGGTTAGAGCTTGAAGAAACCCTAATTCTTTTAGAGAAGAGAAACCCTAATTAGTCCAATTTGGGGAAAGAATTTATCGAGAGAGGGGCGCGTGTATTTCACTATGATGAGGGGGCGTGGGATTAAGGTGTTTGAATTCACGGGGATTTTGATTTGGATTTGGGCAAACCTGAATCAATCCTTATATATATATAGAGAGAGAGTCTGTAACTGCGAAGTTTATCAATTAAGTCCTCTATCTATCCACCTTTCTTCAATCCGATCCTTATGTTAGAATAATTGAGAGAGAAAAATTCACGTGTTATGAAACTATCCCAATGACCAAAAAGCCTTAAACACAAAAAACCTCATTCACCATGTAATGCTCAGGAGAACTGGATCTAGTTAGAAAACTCTTCGAATAAGAGGTGTAATATTTAACACCGTCTTGAACTGTTGTCACTGAAGAATCCGATTGAAGAAAGGTAGACAGATAGAGGACTTAATAGATACAATAAGTAGTTGGGGGACTAATCTGAGGATTTCCCTTGTGATTTTCCTTTTCCTTTTCCTTTTATTTATTTATTTTTAATTCTGGATTTGTTTTTCAACAAAATTATATTTTATGTTACCCTAAGAAGAAAAAAAACTGGCTGTTTCTTGACAGATCCACAGCCCCATTTTCAATTCATCACTATCATTCAAAAGAAAAGATCTCACTCGGGCAAATAGAAGAAGATTAGTGTATTTGTCAAATTAGGTGCCACGTCAACAAAAGACATAAAAATAGTTAAGCATGAAGCTGCCTGGAAAAAAAAAAAAAACCACAGCAATTTCTCAGAGTCTCATCAAAGGACATTCGTTAGTCTTGGAGTGAAATTATGAGTCGACAAAATGAAATGGATGGATTTCCTTCTCTTTAGCTCCAAATAAGCTTAGCTAATCTTGTTCAGTTTTCTGAATCACTGCTCGTCAAGAAAGCAAAAGAGAAAGCATGGCGCGTCCCATCTACCTTGGAAAGGGAAATGACGAACCTATTACTTTCCACCATTACAGAACACTAATTCTTATGCAAGGAAGGTAAGACAATTGCCTGATCTTAGAGCTGTTCTTAAGAAGAATGTCACCATTACCGAGAGAAGGAAATTTGTTATCAGGAGGACTGGTCGTGTTAATCACAATGACTACATCAGTTGCCGGCTTCCTGATGATATTCTTCTCACAATTCTCTTCTCTCAATCTAAAAGAAGCTGCTAGAACTGGCGCCCTTTCCAGAAGATGGGAGATACCTGTGGTAGGTTTCTGGAAAACTTAATGACGCGTCGTCTAGTTTTTGACATGTCGTCTGCCCCTTAGTTCAACCAGAAAAATATAAGGGACCACGCGCGTAGCATATTTTGACAAGCCGCATGCATGGCTTGTTGTATGTGTATGGGTTAGGCCACCAGGCCCAATCGCTTGCCCTTTTTACATGAGTTATAATTATTAAATATATGTGCTTCATACATGACCACGTGGGAATTCGATTTAAACTGAGCTTAGTTAACTTAAATAAATTTAAATTTTTATATATTTGTTAATAAAGTATTTTTTTTTTTCCTAATGTTAGTAGGCATCCTTCGAGCCCTGCCTTTTTTTATTATTTTTATTCAATCACTTTTCTAATATGCTGATTTTTTATTATTAATTTGGTTATATACAAATCTATTTATAAAAAATAACATTATTAGATGTAACAGAGTCCATAATTTATTTTACAATATTAAATATCTTAACATTCATGAATCTCTTAATTTTTCAATTTAGTTTTTAATTAGAGTTAAGAATTCTTTTTATTTATTTATCAACACATATAATCATTAATTTACTTAATTAGATATATATCAGCTTTTAGATATAAGATTTTTTTTTCTTCATAAAAAAAATCATGTTCAAAATGTCTTAAATTTTTCTTTCCATACAGAAAATTTTTTGTCCATGTCCATGACATGAGAACTTTCTTCAATATTCTTGGCATAATAATATTTATTACATTATTTCATTAATAATTAAGATTTTTAAATTTTGAAGAGTTTAAAATGAGTCAATGATGCAATGTGATAAATTAAGCATAAATTTTAATCTAATCTTTAAATTGAGCTAAAATTTTGATAATTGAGCTAAAATTTTGATAAAATATTTGGAAGGTCATATTTTTTATTAGGTTAAAATTTTATAATGATCAGAGATCTGAAAGATCTTTAAATAATACTTGAAAACTACTATGCAAGATTTTCTTTACTTATCTTATTGCATTTGGATTTTTTTTCTATTTAACTAAAAACTTTTAATTTAAATAGTATTTTATTATATAGGAATCCAATACTAGATAAATTCTATTAGATAAGTTTTAATTAGAGATCATTTTATATAAAGAATTTCAGGTCAAATTCATATAAATAAGAATGTCTAATTTATTTTAAGAATATTCAAATTATAACTATTATTTAGATTTTATAAAATACTAAAATATTTTCCTCTAAATTTCTTTACAATTTAGGTTTGTAATTTTAGGACTTGAGAATTTTAACTTCTATTCACATCGTATACTCCGATGATGACAAAGACAGTAGCACCCCATCATGAAGCAAAGGCCCTCTAAGATATTGTACGAGCTCAGGAGCAAACTAGATCGTTTGGTGCTCTCTCATGAACAAATTACCTATCCTCCTCTCATTGAAACAAATAGTGTTTCTAGTTTTGTTGGTGCTTGAAACATTTGTTTTTCCCGGAGCAATCTCATGAACAAATCATAGATTGATCGGAGCAAGCTATAACAGGTTTAAATCGGTTAATGGTCATACAAATAAGAATCACATAGAAGATAGGAATGTACTTGGAGACTTAACTCTAAGCCAACCTCACCTTGGACGTATTCATGAGATTTCACCTAGATAATCACTTCTTTATGTGGAGGAATCCGGTGAAAGAAGAATTTAAAAGTCATCTAATCACGTTAAAGATAAAGTGGCAAAAAAAAGTGTTGACAAACAATTTTAGTTTTTTATTTTAAGTTGAAGAAGACAAAGTAGAACGATGAACTTTAAGTCATGGATAAAGATTTTGCAAACAAGAACATAGTGGAGGACATAGTGATTCCTGACAATTTTTCTAAAAATATTATGAAAGATATGTTTTTAAGTTTTTTTATATTTGAAGTATTAGAAATCATAGATGAGAAAGAGAACTATAAATGAACTTTATACAAATAAAAAATATAATATTAAATATGAACTTTTTTTTAGCATGCAAATATTATAAATTAAATTTTAAAATGGAAGAGTTTAATTCTTAACAGATAACTCGAGGGTGAGTTTTTCAAAAAGTATAGGGGTTGGTAAATTTCTTTAATATTCTTGGCATAGTAATGTCTATTGCATTATTTCATTAATGGTTAAGATTATTAGGTTTTGAGAGGTTTAAGAAGAGTTTAAAAAAAAAATTTGATAAATCAAGTATAACTATTAATCTAACTATTAAATTAAGTTGAAATTTTGACAAATTCTAAAGGGCTTGTTTATATTAATTTAAAATTTCATGATAATAAAAAATCATGAAAGTCTTCAAATAAAAAATGAAAGTTACTATGTGAAATCGTCTTTATTTAGCTTATTGTATTTGGAATTTTTTTCATATTTAGATTAAAACTTTTAATTTAATTAATATTTTACTATTTAAAAATACTAACATTGGATTGATTATATTAGTTAGATAAATTTTAATTAGGAATCTTTTTAACTATTTCCCATGCTTTTATTGGCATATAAATATTTCCAGCCGATGACTGTGATCGTTAGTTTGTTATAATATCATAAATGTATAAAATATGTTGGTCAAAAACCTATTTGCTTGTGTCACCAGAGGCTTCCAGCGAAACAAGGTCATCTTACAATTTGCAGGTTTATCTGCATTGTCTCTGTAAGGATGGAGAAGGCCATATCAGGACATTTGAGCTTCCAATTACTAGGTTATGTGGAAT
>Ga0325410_1007163_pt1 | contig 12218 bp, 7 predicted proteins | sample PopdelMetagenome_16_FD_206182 | JGI IMG/M metagenome (GOLD analysis project Ga0325410, IMG submission 206182) | Populus deltoides microbial communities from Bellville, Georgia, United States - Xylem-PdIQD-R3 | ecosystem: Host-associated > Plants > Phyllosphere > Stem > Wood/Secondary xylem... | reverse complement strand
ACATGAGTGTTCGGGCCAGTTTGTGCGCCTTTCGACTAATCCCACGGGCCCTGAAATTAACAACCAGATAAGCTTCTAGTGACCATCATATTAACAACCACAAGATTCGAACTTAAAATCACATGAGAAATAAACTCCTTGATCTCAAACTCTTATCATTAAACCATTTACTAGATGGTTACCTCTTTCATTTTTTGGTTATATGGTTAGTGTGATTGCTGGAATAATACCATAATTTGTTAGGATTCGGTGGTTGTGATGGGAATAACAGTAAATTTATTTTTTATTGCTGATTTAGTATATGATGCTCCTACCTAATTGACGTACAAATAAGTATATATACCATTGTATTCATAAAAAAAATATAAATATCAACCCAAAATATTCCTTTTACTTTCTTATATATGAAGCTTCTACAAAAATAAATTTATTTTGAAACAAGATAATATTAAGTTAAGCATGTTTAAGACTGGTATGAGGTGACTAATAATTAGTTTCCGAAATAAAATGATATTAAATTAAGAATAATTAATCAACATATATATATATATATATATATATATATAGTGTACATGTGGGAGTGTAACTTTGCGAGGCTTTCTGTATAGATGGTGGAGAAAGGAGGAATATTGTAGAATAGAAGTGTTGATCATCACTTTGCATCAAAACCCAGCTTTCTTTCCTTAAGCCCATCCGATCCATATCACATATGAGTCATGATATATATTCCTCTTCGTCTATGTCATCGATCGGAAGCTCTTGACCCACACATCAAGTATACATAATTCATGTGAGAGGGAGATTAAGATACCATTCCCTTCTCTAAAAGAATAGTTTTTTTTTTTAATTATTTTGGAAGAGACCACATTTTCCAAATTCCATTGAATTTAAGCACAAGAAAACTAGCAAATGGAATATATCGCATGCATGCCGATGGAATAGAACCTTGAAGGAAGCGATGCCAATACCCACAAAGGAATATCTTCTTGGGTCTAGCTTGTCTTTCTAGCTAGTTTAACTCTCCCCTTCAATTTCCTTCGCTAGCTTTATGTATTGAAGGGGAACCCTATATATATTGACCGCCATGGCTACCATCTTAGAGCGAGCATTCAAGTCTTTCTTATCTAATTCCATTGCTTACTCTTACTTCTACTTTCGAGAAGACCACACGAGGTTCGAAAATATCAAACACAACATGCCTAAGGGGAGACCACTTTCTTTGCAGGTTCGCTTTCATCTCCTCCTTCAACTAGTTCTTCTTTTTCTTGTTTCTTAGCAATCAAGGTATCTTCTATATATTGCTTCGGCTTTCATCGCCCTAATCTTCTCGTTCAACTTGCCAAGAAAGAGAGAAAATACAAGGGTTCTTTTTCTGCCTAGATGAAATCAATTTTCTTCTTCTTTTTGTCTCTTGTTTTATTACGTACTAGTGCATGGTGGAAAACTCCTTTTTTTTTTTAATTTATTAGGGAGAGGCATAGACAAAAAAAAAAAAAAAAGAGTCTAGTTTGTTCTATATGTGAGAAAAATATCTTTCTCATGGGTGAGAGGAAAAATGACTTTTGGATCTTGTGAAAATGTGACCCCATTTTGCTTGTTGATACATGGATTTTAAAAAAATGATATGGATAATATTTTTGGTGAATAATTTGCATATATCTTTTAATTATTGTAAGTTAGAACTCCCTCTTCCAATATATATATATATATATAAGGAAAAAAAATACAGCCCTCATTTTTGTTTTTATATATATCAAGATTTTTTTAAAAAAAACAAAATTTACACTAGTTTTAAGAGGGTATTCAGGTAATGGTAATAAATGTTTTTTGAAGTGTTTTTTCGTTTGAAAATATATTAAAATAATATTTTTTATTTTTAAAATTTATTTTTGATATTAACACATCAAAACAATTTAAAATATCTTACCAACTAATCAATATATATAGACAATAGAAAAAACCTAAAAAGAAAATTATTTGGTATCTTAATCAATAAGAACTGAAACATGTTTCTTCTGTTTGGTTTCATTATAGAAAAATAATGGAAAAACCAACTTTCCCAAATATTCCTAACCCTAGAGAACATAAGAATCTTGAAGCTATATCAATTTAATGTAGGTCCAACATCAAATCAGAATCTCTCCAAACCGTGTTTAAACCGTGTTTCATCTTTTTGCTTTATTAGACTGTGGAGCTCAAAGTCAGGATGTGCTGCACTGGCTGTGAAAGAGTTGTCAAAAATGCCATTTACAAGCTTAAAGGTATATCTTTCATTCCATTCTTCAATTTCGGCAAAGCAAATTTCTTTTTTTGTTGGATTCATATCTAATATTTTTCATTCCATTCATCAATTTATCTATGGATTATCAGGTATTGATTCAGTGGAGGTGGACTTGGAGATGGAAAAGGTAACTGTAGTGGGATATGTTGATCGAAACAAGGTACTCAAGGCGGTGAGGAGGGCAGGAAAGAGAGCAGAATTCTGGCCCTATCCGAATCCGCCATTGTACTTCACATCAGCTAATCACTATTTCAAGGACACAACTAGTGAGTTCAAAGAGAGTTACAACTATTACAAGCATGGCTACAACCTTGCAGACAGGCATGGGACCATCCCGGTGAGCCACCGGGGAGACGACAAGGTCAGCAACATGTTTAACGATGACAACGTTAATGCCTGCTGTCTCATGTAGCAAGCTATATGTATCTTCAAGTTCCAAGTGTGTACGTAGCTATTGGGAATTAAAGGCTTGTGTGTAGAATCTAGGTGAGTTTTATTTGTATGAGGATGGCATGTATCATCAATTGTTCATCCTCTTATCTGTGAGCCATGGAAAAGTTTGAGTGTTGCTTTGCATGTTCTGGTGGTATGGTATGATCAGTGGGAATATATTCAATGGAACAGCTAGCTTCATGCGCTTGTTTTCATGCCACTGTATTATCTATCATTGTATAAAAAGATGTCCATATCAAATAATATTTCTGCCTTCTAGTTTAAATTCCAAGTCCTAATTTGTACTATAACTTATATATGTTTTCATTATTCTTTTTTAAGAATTGTTTTCATAATTATTTTACTCGACAGTCAAAAAAAAAAAAAAAACACAGTAAAAAAAAATAATTTCACATCAATTAATTTGCATATTGAAGGACACATTAAAAACATCTGTTTTAAAAGTCTAAATTTAAAATGTTAGTAAATCTCATTTAACTATATTTGTTTAGTACATTGAAGTAATTTTTTCGTTATTGTTTGAAAAATTATATATATATATATATGTATTATTTTTTTTTTGTGTAATTGTGTTATAATCTATGTTTTACTCAAATCACATATTTAAAAGCGTTTGGTTAATTAATTATTTTAAACGCTTTTAAATATGGTTAAATTAATTGCCATTAATTCAATAAACCGGGTTCCCTTTCTGAACAAATTTCTATAAACAATGAAAACCCTAATAAGGGCCAACAAAGGCAGTGCGTGCTGATTCCTGAATTATTGAATTTAAATAAATTTAGAATACTTCACGGCTAAGGATAAAATAATTTGATTGGCCAATCACCAAAGTTACTTCCCTATGCAGTTCCTCACCCTCCACTTGTTGTCAAAATAAGCTTCAACTTTTTTCCAGGAGATTCCCCTCTCTTTTCCTTTTCGTTTCTTGCTGTTCTTTCAGACAGGTTTCCTTCTGTTAGAAGGCTAGTCATTCTCGCACAGTTTTGACCATTGGATTGGTATAGAATATTGTATCAATGTCGGTAGGGTTCGGAGAATTTGAGGTATGGACCCCATTGCTAGCAAGAAAGTGCATGGATTGTATAAATAATTGTTATCATAAAAAATAGTTCAAATATCTTGTTCCCATCTCCCTAAAACCCCAGGAGAAGGAGAAGGAGATTTCCCTAGCTAGCTGGTATTGGAAAACCATTAGCTAGCACTACTGTAGTATTCATTCATCTTCGTTCTTCCACGATGCACGCTTTGGATCATCAAATCCTTATATCTTGATTAAATAACTATATATATATATATATAAATACCTAATATAGTACTTGAGCAATGTGTTTCCTTTTTCTTAGTAAAAAATATTAATGTAAAGATAGACGTCTGATTGCACACTTAACAAAGAATATTATGTCTTTTTCATTCAATTTAAGATATTTTTTTTTGAGAATAAAGCGATTGGATGTAAATTTGTGACATGAAATGTGTTGCATGTGCTCGTAGATTAGATAGACGACATACAATCTAACAAAAATAATTATAAATTTAGATAATTATTGAATTATATATGTTTAAAGTTTTCTAGATAATTTTAAAAGTCTAAAAGAAAGTGCGTTAAAAAATAATATAAATTATATCTTAATACTTCATCTAATTAATAGTTTAAGCTATTGAGTTGAGATGATTCTTTGACAAACTAATATATTAATAAATAAATAATAAAGTGTGGATATCATAAATTTTAAATTATTGATTTTTTATATGGAAATCTTATTTGGAACATTTGCTTGTATAGCATTGGAAAATATATAAAAAATCTCAACATATTAAGTATCAATTTTATCAATAACAATATCGTAATATCTTATTTGAATCAGTTATAATAGTTCTTGTGATTTGCTTGAATTAATTAATTAATTAATTCCTACATTATCAAAATAATTAAAAATTACCTTAATTAATTAATATTTATCCTGGAATTTACCTTTCTTAATTTATCTATGTGCACAGTATGTCAACAATGGCAAAAAAGAGGTTGAATTTATTGAAGTGAAGAAGAAGGGGTGGACACTAACCTTTTATCTAATATAATAGTTTTTTTATTCTAAAATTTCCTTCTTTACTAATAAAATTTCCCATTTTACCTAATTTTTTCTCTCTATATTTTTCAAATAAGAAAAAAATTAATTGTAATAGATCATAAAATTCATGAAAAAGCAAACTCACAAATAAGTATGAAGCCATAAGAATTAGTAATAAATTAGTTTTTTATTCTCAAAAAATAAATTAGTTTTGTTAAACTACATGAGTCACAATCTAATTCCTTTTCTTTATTGGTGCCAAAATGAACATTGATCAAAATTGAGTGACGAAATAAACAAAATACCTTGATAAAATAATAATAAACAAAATACAAGAAAATAAAATAAAATTGGGCCACCAAAGAAATTTCACAAGAGACCAAAATTTCCAGTGTCCATTTGTCTCTCCAATTCCTACAGACTACAGTCTCAAAGAAGAGAAAAGGAGCGGAGGCGCGGAAGAAACCCACGACCACCAAACAACCAAAACATGAAACCCCTACACAAACTTTCACTTTCCTTTCGTATTTTTCGTGTTTTAGTTCATAAAAGTATAAAGGTTTTATCTTGAATTCACATTCCCCTTGAAACCTTGTGTGGATTCTATCAAATTCTGTGTTTTTCTTGGGGTTTCGATCATCATCGTCAACTTGTACAAAAAAAAACCAAGAAACACAATGGCCAGTGACACAAAAAGAGGGTCTCTTTCTCGTTTATCACCATTAGCTAGGCCTTTTACCTTGAGCAAACCCAATAATTCAAGCTTTAGTCCTTCAAATTCTGAGCTTGATCGGTCCTTTTCAAGTTTCAGTTTAGAAGGTGACTCCTTTGCCTTTTATCCTCAATACCCACCAGGGGTTTTGCAAGTTTCAGCTGATTTTTCAAGTCTTGCCCGTGATTCTTCACTTCAAGATACAAGCTTTAACCCTTCCAGTTCCATGCTTGATCGGTCCTTTTCAAGTTTCAGTTTAGAAGGCGACTCCTTTGCTTATTATCCTCAATACCCATCTGGGGTTTTGCAAGGTTCAGCTGATTTTGGTTTGTTTACTGAGTCAAAGTCAGACTTTGATGCTGTGCCTGTAACCAAGTCCACTGAACTTGGCTATGAGGCTCACAAGAGTGGTGATCTTCGAGGGATTCCTCACTGGAAAGATAAGCATGGTGGTTTTTCAATGTTTAATGATGACTCCACGAAACAAGGTGTGATTTAAATTTCATGGCAGAGAATCAGTCGTGTAAATTAGTTCTCGTCAATGTTTTTTTTAATTTTGTTATATTAGTTGTTATGCTGTATAAAAAGACTGAATATGGCTTGTTTACTCTTTATGGCTAAATTCTGAAACTTGCAAGTAGATAAGAGGAAAAACCTATCCATTCCAGCATAAATTTAATGCTCACTTCTTGTTTCTTTTGACAACTTGAATAACTTCCTTGATTAGGAAAACCGTATAAATTGTTGATAGCTCCTAAAATGGCTTCAACAATGCAAAAAGTACTAATTGATTGATTGTTCATTTAAATGACAAGAAAGTCTGTGTAGAACTGTATGTGATGAACATAAGTGTTTCCTCGTCTCTTTTTCTCTCGAGAAATTCTGGCAATGAAATTGTCTATCAAAATGTTGCTGATGGGGTTTCAACATCAATGGGATAGCAGTAGTAGCTTAAGCAAAGTTTGGCATTTGGGCATCGCTAACCTGCTGAACTTGTATATTGAAGAGAATAGAACCTGCGTAGTGTTTTTTCTGATGAGATGTAAAATGCACATCATCATCAGTTAAAACCAAAAGCAGAGGCGGGTGCTTTGGATGATCATGGAATGCTTGTTGTTGACTGCTAGTATCTGACATGCTAACTTTTCATATTTGCATGGCACAACCCATCCTTCTTGAGAAACAAAGCAGCGTTCATTTTCAGAGGAAATTAAAACCTTTTCACTGTGAAATGAGATCCACGTGTCTTGTTAAACATTATCCATTCTGTGCAATATAATGCATCCCATGCATGAGATTGAGGGGTTGATTTATTTGTTGATTCTCTATTCTTTATTGCTCATTTTCCTGGTATAATCTTTCTTCTTAAAGTAGATTTTCTATCAATGGTTTTTTTTTCCCCATTGGATGAAGTAATTTGATAGTCTTTTCAATTGCTAGTGGGTATGTGTTTATTTCTTCTTTTCTGGCTAAAGTAGTTTCATTTAATCTTTTCAATTTTACTAGGTTTTTGGACATTTTATAAAATGTCGAATGCATATTAATGAATGAAATTACTATCTTTGTGGTAGCTTTAGTTCACATGCTATTCATCTTCCCAGCAGGATCTCCTGCTGAAGGATTGAAGCTGAGCCCCGAAACATCTGATAGTTTGTGCGGAAAACTCTCTGGGATCTCATTAAAGGATCATGAAGTCAGACCTAAAAGAACTAGGGAAATTGACTCTCAATGTGTGCCAATCTCTTCAAAGTTCTCAACGACATCAGATTTGAACTCTTCTGCCATACTTCAAGATCCTCAAAGCGGGATAAATTACCTACCACCATCAGTATCTTGGAGCTCCTGTGATACAAACATTGCTTATTTTGGGAGAAGCTTATCACAGCAACTTGATTTTCATGCAGCCAAACAGAATGTTCCCCCTTCATCAGATATCAATTCATTGCCAGTTTTAGTTTCCAAGCCATCAGTAGCTAATACAGGCTATTTACCCTTTAATCATGTGTTGTCAGAGAACCTAGATTCTGATGGAGATGGTGGAGTCAGCAAAAATAACTTTCTTGGGTATGGTCAAGCAAGTTTAAAGAAGCCTCATGCTGTTGTGGATAAAAGCAAGGAAGTTTTCCATAATAAAGTCCTGACAGATAAAGGCAAAGAAGGAAAAATGGGCAAACCTGTCACTCACGAGGTTATGGAGCCCGTGCCAATGGCAAAGTCTGAGCTGCAAATCACTTGTCCCAGTCCTCCTATTGATTTGACTCTGGAAGTGGATAAAAGCAAGGAAGTTTTCCATCATAAAGTCCTGGCAGATAAAGGCAAAGAAGGAAAATTGGGCAAACCTGTCCCCCATGAGGTTATGGAGCCCGTGCCAATGGCAAAGTCTGAGCTGCAAATCACTTGTCCCAGTCTTCTTATTGATTTGACCCTGGAATCCCTTGGTATTAAAGAAAGTGATCCTATTGAAAATTCTTCTAAAATAATCAACGAGAATGATTCTGATCTGGATTCTCCTTGTTGGAAAGGAAAACTTGCCGCTGAGCAATCAAGCTGTGAAGTTTCTGTACCTGATAATTTCCAGCATCTTAAAAGTGAACAAGAAGCATGCAGTTATTTAAATCCTCTTGCGCCTCATTTTTTCCCCAGCAGTGACAAACAAAAAGTAAATTACTGTGGAAATGAAGGTGACGGAAATGATTGTTTTTCTTTCCAGAAGACTGCGTCTTCTGTGGTTAGTTTATTCTCCAGAGAACAGAGACTACAACATTCCGCTACAGCTGGATCATCTTCTTCAGAACAGAGCAGTATTACTGAGGCACATTGCTATAGTGACATGCATGTTCCTAATAAGGAATATGAGCTACTTACTGACTCTAGCAGTAGCTCCATGCATGGCTCATCTTGTGTGGTTCTACCATCTGTTCTGGAAGATTACTTCACATCTAGTGGCCAGCTTCTGACTGGGCAATGTGTTGGTGGATTTGGGAAGGCTATCAAGGATACAGCACCTAATGGTTCAACTAGTGTGTCGTTGTTTGCAAGCAAACATGTCTTCGATTCATCGTCCTGTAGAGAAGGTGTTTCTACTGATTTAAGTGAAACATATGGGGGTGCAACTAAGCCTTTGTGCTCACCTCCAAGATTAGATTTTCAAATAGTGGTTAAAACAATGAATGAACTGTCAGAATTGCTTATGCAAAACTGCAAAAATGATTTAGATTCTCTGAATGAGCATGAACATGATATAATCAAGCGCATTATCCATAATCTTACTCTGTGTATCAGAAACAGGGTTGGAGAACATACTCTTATGTCTGAATCAAGTCATCCTCACACTTCATATTGTGTTAGGAAATCAACTCATCTAAACAAGGTATGGTGTTTTGGTTTCTAAAAGTTGTGAATCTGATTTGAGGAGATGGAAGAACTTCACTTTCTTCTGTAAATTATATCTCAACTTCTGTTAGCATATTCAGGCTCATAATGGGCTTTGAATAGTTATAAGTTTTGTATGTTGCTCGTTGTAGAAGTATCAAGGTTGTCTTGCTATAGTTATGTAGGCACATGGTCTATGTTATTACTAACAATCAAGTTCACTGTTTAATTTTCTTGAGAATGACTTTTGTTTGATACCTTCATTACTCACATCCGATATGATCACTGCTCAAAACTTTTCTTATTCAAGTCAATTGCTGTCTTCTTTCTCCATGATAAATAACTTGTGTTCTTCTGGGTTATAGTTAAATGAAGAATTTCTTTTCTCCTTTTGTGCTATGATTTGTCTGGTATTGCTTTTGACTGCAGTAGATATTTCATCTGGCCTTTCATCATTACTTATTGCGAACCTGAATAATATCTTCGGCAGTGCTCGAACATGGAACTTCAAACAACAAGGACAAAGGCTGTGATGGTTTCGCATGAACTTGGGCATCAGAATAAGCATGAAAGGCAGATGAGTTCTACTAGTTTTAGGGAGAGATTCCTGGATTCTTTAAATGCAAGGAATGGAGGATTCAATAAAAATGAACACATTACTCAGGTACCAATCTCAATTTCTGGAACTTGTGGGTAGAATTTATTTCTAAGCAGCCAAATCTTTGCATTTTTGTTGGTGATGCAGGTCAATGAGAAGGCTCTGGAAGGACATTATGAACTTGATGAAGAAGAGAACCCTCAAGTTTTGTTCTACAAGAATTTGTGGCTCGAGGCTGAAGCAGCTCTTTGTTCCATGAAGTATAAAGCTTCTGTTCTGGGTATGAAAACTGAGATGGACAAGATAAAGATGGCAATAAGATAAAAGATATTGTAATTACCTGAGCTCTCCCTTAAGGGCTTTCGATGCAACCTTCTGTTCTTCCTGCCCTCTGCTGTGAAGTTGGTGATTTTATTGTAAAGTTCTTGCGTTGGGAACCCACCTTGCATCCATATGTATATACATGTAAGTTATACTGGTTTGACAGAAGTTGTCAAAGCACTCGACTTTATATTTGATACTGCTGGGGCACATGGGAAATTGACTGTTTCATTAATGGGGCTAAGGGAAGGAAACATCTTTTTATTTCTTTGACAAACAATTGAGTATAGTAAAGACTAATGTCCATATAATTCAAATGCTTCAAGTTCACTATTTGAAGGGGAAGAAATATCACTAGGCTATAAAACCTAGTATGTCCATATATGCTTTGGCTTGGAATTTTATTTTTGCAGAACTGATTGAGTTCTCTAATTTGACCTGCTCCCATGCCATTTTGATTTGTGATCCAAACAAGAGTTCATAGCTATGTGCCTGGCTCCATATGTGTCCTTTCCTTTAACCTACTGCAGCTTTACTTAAAGAGCTCAAATCACATTGGCTGAGTTTCAGTATTAAAGATGCAACCTTTTTTTTTATTATTTTTATGGTTGCCCTTATTTTTCTATTTCATTGGCCCAGCTTTGTTCCTTCATGGGCTTCAGAGATACCATAATGATGTATCTCATTATTTCTTGTTTAGGAAAAGGAAATTAAGACTTGTCTGAATTTTTGGGCATGAAATAACTAAATTCAGGCACTCCCGAGCTGATTGCCCTAACTGCATAACCAATTTGCACATTGGATACCAATGTTATTTTAGGAAAGCAGACAGTAGTGGTGGAGTCATAGCATGTTGTGATATGCTACTTGTAGATTGGCATCATCTCATCGACTTTTTAGCTTCATCACCTTGTCTAATACCTGTCACATGGGAGTGCCAAGAACCAATTCATCCCAAAGTAATGTGGGCTTGGAGCCTCCAATGTTGGATCCAAATGCACATCACCATGATTCATCAGCATATCTGAAGAAGATATCAGCATTTAATTATCCATAGTTACCGGACCCAAGCCAATCCAAGGTTTTTGTTTTTTTTAAAATAAACTCTAAAAAAAGCCTTTTAAAAAATAAATTCTAAAACGGTGTTGTTTTGAAAGGAAAAAACCTACTTTTTTCACATGGTTTTGTTAAAGTCTTGGTTCAGTAGTTTAGTTTACCAGGCTATCTTGTTAAATTAACCAGTTGCTTCTTATCACTATGATCTCATGTCAAGAGGGATACATACACTTTCACATGTGGTGCTTTCCTTTTAACCATTTGCTGCTTATTGTTCTTTTACCTTGTCATGGTAAATGGTCATTAGAAATCTATGCTTCCTGTATTGTCTTAATGTAAGGAAATGAAGGGAAATAAGAAGGAAATTCCATGGCCAGAGATTGGAGAGGGTAGGAACAAATTCATTTGTCTCTCATTTACTGTAGAGTGGTACCACAGCATGAAACGTATTAGCTAGGCTTAGGATATGTGTACCCACTTGGAATTTGGAAAGTACAAGGACAACCCATGTAGTCACTAAGCCACAAGGACAAGAGGGACTAGTCACTGTAATGGAGGGGACCTTTAACTTGGCAATTTGTTACCATGTACCCTAACTCCAAAACTTGCAAGTATCAGTACTTAGTTTATGCAAATTATAATGTTCTTTCGTAGATGGCCAGAAAGAAAAGAGAAGAAATCAGTCTGTTTTGTGGTTCAAGGATCAATGCTGCCAAACCACATGGTGCATGCATTTTAGCTTACATGAGAAGAGAAAAACTATCTTCTTTACTCTCTCCATATGGTTCATATGGCGTATTTTCTCTTAATCATTATTTCATGAAACCGAAATGATTCTATTGCCATCACGAAAGGTAGGATGATCATAAGATGAAAGAAATGGCAGGAAGCAAGCAGGACGGCAGCTGGTGGTAGGGGTAAAATAAAGAATAGAAAGCAGAAAAAGAAAAAGGAAAGAGAGGGATCACTGTGTAGGTCGAGATAAAAGAAGACAAAAAAATGGAGGTGAAGGAAGAGACGAAAGAGATGTTGGGGAATAGGTAACTGGGCCTGGAAAATGGTGCAGTTATTTAATGATACCTTAGCGCAACAATCTGGGCACCCGGCATTGAATGAGGGAGATCAATGCATGTGTAGGACAAAATATACCAGCCCAATCCCATCCAGGTGGGTCAGAGATTTCAGAGAAAGATGTTGCTCCTCTTGCCATCCCCTTTATTATTATCGTCCTCTCTTATATCCTTTCATCTATCTCACTTGTATTTATTAAGTTCAGGTAATTTAAGTTTTTTACACACAACTTTCTAGTGTTTGTACAAGGTAGTAATTTAAGTTTTTTACACACAACTTTCT
>Ga0325410_1007161_pt1 | contig 12218 bp, 5 predicted proteins | sample PopdelMetagenome_16_FD_206182 | JGI IMG/M metagenome (GOLD analysis project Ga0325410, IMG submission 206182) | Populus deltoides microbial communities from Bellville, Georgia, United States - Xylem-PdIQD-R3 | ecosystem: Host-associated > Plants > Phyllosphere > Stem > Wood/Secondary xylem... | reverse complement strand
GTAGCGCTATATAGGCCTCCTAGACCGATGAGGACGTCTCTTCTCGTGGCAGGGTTTTGTGTATCATCTGTGGCTTTGCATGAAACTCTAGGGACGTATGGGTGATTCAGCCTTTTGGTTTTGGTAACATGCTGTGGTTTTGGAAAGAAAGGACTGAAAGATAAGGTGGACATTACGGTGAGGCTGAAAGTAGGAGAGAAATGAGATTGGATGTTATATGGCCGATAAGAAATACTTGCTTGTAATATATATAGGCTTCATTCTTAGTAAAGGATGTATTTAAGATTATTGGGATGTATGTTTATTTATGTTGTGACTTAGTTGAAAATATAATGATGAATTATTGGTTTAAACCTTGAAAAATGCAAGGAAAGAATTATGGGAGAAAAAGGGAATGAAAGATTTTAATTAGTAATTCTGTTATTAAGTGTTTTTGTGTTTATCGTGAGAAATTAATGTATGCCATTGGAAAAATGAGTTGTGAATGAGGTTTGACTTAAAATAATAGGTGATATTAGAATTGTATAATACGTTGAAATGAGATATGTTAGGGGTATGATCAAGTATGCTTGATTGAATAAAAATGAAGGTTAAATTTAAAAGTGTTGAAGTATACTTGAAGCAATAAATGAATGTATTTTGAAGAATTTAAAATATGTTTGTGAATGTGTAAAAAAAATGATAACAATAAATAAATATGTGTTGTTATCTATTTTTGGATCCTCTTATAAAAAAGGAGAAAATAAAAAAAAATAAAAAAAATATATTCAGAAGAAAACAAAAAATAACAATAGTGAGAAGAGGATACCAAAGGTTAAAGCAATTGAGGACTGAATTAAATAGTTCAGAACGAATAAGGACAGTGTTGTAAATGGTGCTAAAATCTAGGGGTCCAATTACAATTTATTCAAGGGCTTGATTACAAAATTGCGAAACCCCGAGGACCAAATAAAAAATAGCCGTTTGAATTGGAAAACAGAGTCGTTTCCTGGACAACTATTCATTGCCTTCTTTCTCAGCAACTGTTTCAGCAGTAAAGGTAGTGGAGATGTAAAACACCGGTCAAAATATTTTTTTTTTAAAAAAGTAGAAGAGAGAGCTAGGTAAATATAATAAAAATAAAAAGTAAGGAATTAACCAAGAGCTAAATTGAAAAAAAAAACAAAAATGAATGAAGAGGGATTTTATAACATGAATTTAAGAAATTAAAGTACCTGAATAAAAAAATAAAGAATATCAGATATTCAGCTAGGAATTAACTTGTTCTTTTTTGTTTATTGGGTTGTATATGCTTGTAATTTAGACTCCTAGTTTTCTAGCTTTGTTACTTTTGATTTATATTATTTATTTACATTTCAATTAAATAATATAAAATTATTTAAAGTTGAAAAGAATATCAGATCTTCAGGTAATATTTATATAAACCCTAAATAACTCTATTTTATCTAACAAAATTCTTGTGACTCCTGAAAATTTATAAATTTATTATTTTTGTTGTGTGTATACGTTTGGTAAACCCAACAGCAAAATGGCTGCAAATGGTCGATTATATATATATATATATATCACCACCACCAATATATGTACGTCTCAAGAACATTAGGATGAGTAGCACTTCATATTTATAACTACAGAAAACCAGGTGTCTAGTCTTCTGTTGAACCACAACAGGATACTGAAAAATGTTGAATTTGAGCCTCATGAATACAAGATCGCTGAAGTTTTTACGATTGCCTGCACCAGCCTCTCGTTGATTCTTGCTCTTCACTTAATCAACGCTCACTTTCTGATCATTCTCACAAGAAAGCTCACACGCGCGGTGCTTGAAAAGAGACTGCTTGCTTCGCCAGCTTAAAAGCACATAATCTTGAATAAACATAAGCTAAAAAACTATAAGGTTGCATATATAGTGTTGAAAAGGAAATTAAACATATACGAACAATAGATCGAAGTGGTCTGAAATAAAATTTATCTTTCAGCATTGATGGAGCTTGCAAGAATTAGTGAAGTCGGATGCAAAACCAATTAAATTTCTATAATTAGTGTGTTTTTTATTAAAAAAAAATTTACTTAAAGAGAATATTTAATTGATAAGTAAATTAAATGAATAGAATAATATTTCAGCTGGGTTTATATGGCACCCAACCAGACATGAAAAAGAAAATAAGCTATATGCAAAAGAAATTAAAATAACATAATCCTTATAATAAAATAAAAATAGAAAAATTAATACAAAAAAAATAAAAAAATACCTCTTCTAATAGACAATTAAAAACAGACACGCGATACAAAAACATCATTTAAGTTTATACAAGTGCATCATTTGTTTTTTCCATTTAAATAAAAACACATTGAAATGGAGTCATAGTTTATGCATGGACTAATTAATTTGAGGTCTTCCTATCCCTATCCCTATTCAGAATATATATGACCGTTCTGACAATTAAAAACAAATTATAAAATTAAATTCTTTACCTATTAAATATTAAAATAATTAAAAATGAAAAAAATAGCTTTGTGAGGTGAGGTGAGGTGAGGTGAGGGGAGCACCCACCCTCTCAGCATTTTGTTAATAAAACGTGAAAGTACTGAATTATAGAGGATAACCATCAACCACAGTCACGGGAGTATACCGGCTAATAGCGACGGATGTGGTGACCACTAACCAGTCTTGCGTAGTATGTTTCACGTTCTATATATAGTAAACTAGATATATAACATGTGGTACGCTGTGTATAATGTCAGATTTTTTTTTTATATAAATTTTTTTTAGATATTGTTAATATTTTTTAATGAAAAAAAACATGTTGGGGTTAATTTGAAGTGACTCAATTGATTTTGAGGGTATAAAAGTAACTCGGATGACCCGTAAAAACTTAATTTAACTCAAATTTTTTTCAAGAAGACATTTTTTTTTTAATTTTAAGATAACAACATATTAGATTGAGTTGGTCAACTCGGATTAACATGTCAAATCCATGACCTGAGTTATGAGACTATGATAACCTGTAGAAAACAAATTATAAAACCTAATTTACAATCGATCCAATGTTAAATGATGGAATTAAGAAAAAAAATCAATTAAAAAACGAACCTAAAACACAAATTGAGTCAACTTGTCATGCTTGCGATTTGGATCATAACACCGAGATAATCCCAAAAAAATCAAAATAAATTACAAAGTTCAATTCCCTATCAGTCCAATTTTGAAGGTTGAGACTAAAAAATGAAATCAATAAAAAAAGAACATAAAAACCGACAAAATTAATTTGCCAAACTCATAACCTGGGTCATGAAACCGAGATAGTCATTTAGAAAAAAATACAAAAAATAACCTGATTTAACCTGGATGAACTTTTTAGATCCATGACTCTAATAATGAGACTGAGATAACCCCATAAAAAGTAAATTGAAACAAATTATGGAGCAATTTCCTATCAATTTTGTCAGACCTAATATTGAATGATGAAATTTGTAAAAACTTTAGTTAAAAAAAGACAAAAAAAATGAGTTAATTCAATATGAGTTAACCCGTTAACCACTATTCTTGAATCATGAGATCAAGACAATCTCATAATTAAATCATGAAACCTAATTCTCAATAAAAAAAAATATTAAATTTTTACCAAAGTAAAATTTAGTTCCTAGTAAAGGATGCATTTAAGATTATAGGGATGTATGTTTATTTGTGTTGTGACTTATTTGAGTATATGATGATGAATTATCGGTTTAAACCTCGAAAAATGTAAGGAAAGAATTATGGGAGAGAATGAGGGCCTTAGGGCCGATTATGTTGTTGTGCAAGGGAATGAAAGATTTTAATGAGTAATTCTGTGATTAAGTGTTTTTGTGTTCATTGTGAGAAATTAATGCATTATCATGGAAAAATGAGCTGTGAATGAGGTTTGACTTAAAATAATTGGTGATATTAGAATTGTATAATACATTGAAATGAGATATGTTATGGGTTATGATCAATTTAACAGGAGTAAAGGTGGGGATTAACCCTCCCTTGCTTTTTAATTTTTATACTTGCTTGTATAAAATGGTAATTAAATTGTATAATGTATTATTGTTAATGCAATGTGTATTCCTTCAAGGTAGAATATGGTATGTAATTTGTAATTAATTACATAAAAAAGAATTTATTATATGTTATGAGATTGTGATTTGACCGCAACGACATAAAAACCTTGTATGAATTACATTTGATTGCAATAGTGGAATCCCTATATTAGAATTATTAATCGATTCGTAGTGTCTGGTAATGGGCTATGTTATTGGTTGTCCAAACTACCATGCTACTGAACTTAACCTAGAAATTCAAGTTCATGCAAAAGTTATACATGGGTTGGTAATGATGAGTCTAATTTATTTATTTTTTTAATCAAAATCAATATGAAAAATATTCAATTCTCATAGTTATATTATGATCTAATGTAGAGAAATGATTTATCTATCAAGTCCCTTTCACATGCACTAGATTCCACGAGTAGATTTTCTATAGCACTATCTTATGATATAAAAATAAATATTGTAAATTATTGATATTAAATGAATTGGTATGCTATTTGTGAGTGGTGTTGATGTAGAACAAGGTCCAGGACAACTGGATATTGATTGTGGTATCAAATGGAGATATTGATGAAGATATGGAAAACTTGGTATAGTCCAAGAACAAGGGAAATATTAATTTGTTGGAATTTTGGTAGAATATATGTTAAATTATTGAAAAAGGGTGGTTGTATGAGATTTATATCCAAAAGGCTACGATTATCATATAAAGTGATTGATGAATAAATAAGCCAGCCATCCATTAGTAAAAATAACATACGAGAGAATTAAGACAGTTAAAAGATATATGAGACTTTCCTTAAAAAAAATTACTTTTATGTGTATGATCAACGGGCTAAAGTATTATCATACGGGAAAAGTATAGGGTATTACATGATTAATCAAGTGTGACTTGATTGTAAATAAATTTTAGAAATTAGCGATTGTAATGTAATTAATATGAAGGATTACAATTCTAGACCTAGAAAAAATCAAGTAGAGACTTGATTGAATAAATTCTTAAAATTATCCTAAAATAATATATGTGATATTATTTAAGGGGCAAATTGATATTTTGTTATTTATAAGGTTTTTTAGGTTTCCATACAAATAAAATGCTTTTCCTTTTATTTAAGGATATTAGAAGCAGTACAATATAGAAACATCTAAACACAAAAGAAAAGAGATCACTTAAATCTATAGCAATCTCTCTTTCCACAAAGAATTTAAGAGATTTTTTACTAGTGGTTCATGTGGTTACTGTAAGAGGTCGGACACTTCAACAACTTGTGGTTTGTGACAACCCAGCCTTGAAGCAATTATTTAAAGAATTATGAAATCCAATTTCCAATCAACCCATGTTTGAAGAATGAAATTGAATAAAAATAACCTAAGTCAATTTGGATCAACCCGCCAAATTAATGACATAAGTCATGAGACTACGATAACCATATAGAAAGTAAATAAAAAAATGATCAAAGTCAACCTACCAAACCTGTGACCTAGATCATGAGGTTGAAATAACCTTATAGAAAATAAATTATGAAACACAACTCAGTATTGAAAAATAAAATTAAAAAAAATCAATTAAAAAAAATAAAAAAATTTATCAGAATTAACTCGAGTTAATATGCTAAACTCATAATTTAAATTATACAATTAGATTAATTTTATAAAAAATAAATCAAAACAAATTATAAAATTATATTCTTTATCAACTAAATATTAAAATGATTAAAAAAAAACTTTGTGAGGTGAGGTGAGCACCCACCCTTCCAGCGTTTTGTCAATAAAATTGTCGTTTCTTAGCAAGACGCTCTAGAATAAAACGTGAAACTATTGAATTAGGATAACCATCAACCACAGTCATGGCAGTGTGCTGGCTAATAGCAACGGATGTGGTGACCACTGACCAGTCTGCGTAGCATGTTTCATGTTGTATAGTAAACTAGATATATAACTAGTGGTACGCTGTGTATAATGTCAGAATTTTTTTCAATACAAAAAAATATTTAGATATTATTTATATTTTTTAGTGGAAAAAAAACATGTTGAGGTTAATTTGAAGTGACTTGATTGTTTTTGCTGGTCTAAAAACAATTCAGATAACCTGTAAAAATATAATTAATTTAACTCAAATTTTTTTCAAGATAATATGTTTTTTTAATATTAAGATAACAACATATTAGATTGACTTGAGTCAACTCGGGTTAACATGTCAAATTCATGACCTGAGTCATGAGACTATGATAACCTCTAAAAAACAAATTATAAAACCTAATTTACAATCGATCCAATGTTAAAGGATGAAATTAAAAAAAAAAATTAATTCAATTTGCCAAACTCATGACCTGGGTCATGAAACTAAGATAACCATATAGAAAAATACAAAAAATGACATGATTTAACCTGAATTAACTTTTCAAATCCACGACTCTAATCATGAGACTGAGATAACCCCATAAAAAGCAAATAAAAACAAATTATGAAGTTCAATTCCCAATCAATTTTGTCAGACTCATTGAATGATGGAATTTGTAAAAAATTTAGTTAAAAAATGTGCTAATTCAATATGGGTTAACCCATTAAGCACTATTCTTGGATCATGAGATTAAGATAACCTCATAAATCATGAAACCTAATTCTCAATCAAACACAAAATTAAATGATGAAATTAGAAAAAAAATCAATTAAAAAAATTAGTCAACTAGATTAACCTACTAAACCTGTAACTCAGGTCGTTAGACAGGGACAAACCAATAAAGAGAAAATCCATTGTTGAAGAACATGATACTGAGATAACCTCTTAAAAATAAAATAAAATAAAAAACAAGATTTAACCGAAGTTAAAATACCAAAACCCGCGATCCTAATTATGAGATCAGGATATTCCTATAGAAAACAAATCAAAACAGATTATGAAGTTCAATTCCCAATAGACCTAATATTAAATGATAAAATTAAAAAAAACATAAAAACAACCCGAGTTAACTCGTGTTAATGTATTAAGTACTATTCTCGTATCATGAGATTGAAATAACTTAATAGAAAGTAAATAAAAAAAATCATGAAACCTATTTTTCAATTAACTCGATACTACAAAATAAAATTGGAAAAAAAAGTTAAATAAGGAAATAAAAAACTCTAACCAATCGAGTTAACTTGCCATACCTGCTATCCGTGCTATGAGAATGAAATAATCTAATAAAAAATAAATCTAAAATGAATTTATAAAATTAATAAAAAAACATTAATCCAAAAAAATTCAAAGAAAAAAAAAACAAAGGCAAATGTTTTTATTTTCAAAGGCCACACACTAAAACGTACGTGTGGGAAAATTACTACTATTCATTGCTCACAGTAATTTCCGACGTGTTTCAGCGTAATGTTAATTAATTAACAACACTCCAGGTAAGAGACAAGAGGGGCAACTGGTAGTAGAAAAGCTCTGCAATGAACTTTTAGGTAGATTTTTAAATATTTTGTTAATGAAAATCTTAGGTGTTCGTATCACATAACTGCAAGCAAAATCTTCAAAACTTAAAAGAAACGGACAGGAAGGGAAATAACATCAAGCTTCTTCGTTGCAGCTCGAAAGGCATTTACCACGTGCAAGTTTTTGAATGCATGAGAGCACATGGAAGAAGAGGAAGTTGTAAACAGACAAACCAAGGACGGACCACCACTATAATGCAATTAATGACTTTGTTTTTCATTTTGTTTGTTCTTTCCGGAATATCAATCAACAAATCTTGACGTTACTATATATATATATATATATATATATATATATATATATATATATATATATATATTTTTTGCTAGTTGCTTTTTCAACACATAGACAATGGAAAAACCAAAGTAGTGACATTTGCATAAAAACCTACAAATTATTGATAGGAGCTGAAAGACCATTCATTCTTCAAAAGTTAACGTTGAAACTACAACAAAGAAAGCTAGTACCTAATCTACGTTTGATCACCAAAGTATTCATTATAGGTATCAATTAGGTTTATTACAAGATCTAAAACTATTCGAGAGAGATTAATTTGAGGTCTTCCTATCCCTATTCCTATTCAGAATATATATGACCGTTCTGACAATTAAAAACAAATCATAAAATTAAATTATTTACCAATTAAATATTAAATAATTAAAAATAAAAAAAATAGCTTTGTGAGGTGAGGTGAGGTGAGCACCCACCCTTTCAGCATTTTGTTAATAAAATTGTCGTTTCTTAGCAAGACGCTCTAGAATAAAACGTGAAAGTATTGAATTATAGAGGATAGCCATCAACCACAGCCACGGGAGTATAACGGCTAATAGCGACAGATGTGGTGTCCACTAACCAGTCTGCGTAGTATGTTTAACGTTCTATATATAGTAAACTAGATAGATAACATGTGGTACGCTGTGTATCATGTCAGATTTTATATATATATATATATATATATATATATATATATATATATATATTTTAGATATTGTTAATATTTTTTAATGAAAAAAACATGTTGGGGTTAATTTGAAGTGACTCGATTGATTTTGAGGGTCTAAAAGTAACTCGGATAACCTGTAAAAACTTAATTTAACTCAATTTTTTTTCAAGATAATATTTTTTTTTTAATATTAAAATAACAATATATTAGATTGACTTAGATCAATTTGAGTTAATATGTCAAATCCATGACTTAAGTTATGAGATTATGATAACCCGTAGAAAACAAATTATAAAACCTAAGTTATAATCGACTCAACATTAAAGGATACAATTGAGAAAAAAATCAATTAAAAAAAAGATGTAAAAAAACAAACTGAATCAACCTTTCAAACAAATTATAAAACCTAATTTATAATCGACTCAACATTGAAGGATGCAATTGAGAAAAAAATTAATTAAAAAAAAAAATGTAAAAAAACGAACCGAATTAACCTTTCAAACTCGCGAATTAGATCATAAAACCAAGATAACCCTATAAAAATACTAAAACAAATTACAAAGTTTAATTTCCAATTAATCCAATTTCACGTTATATATTAAACTAGATATATAACTTTGGTGTTCGTATAAATCATGAAACAAGGATCATATAGTAGGAAAGCTCTGCAATGATCTTTTAGGTAGGTTTCCAAGACAATCCACCCTTGGGAGATTTTTTAAATATTTTGTTAATGAAAATCTTTGGTGTTCGTATCACATAACTGCAAGCAAAATCTTCAAAACTTAAAAGAAACGAACAGGAAGGGAAATAACATCAAGCTTCTTCAATGCAACTCAAAAGACATTTACCGTGTTTTAAGTTAATTCGAGAGAGATTAATTGGATTGATTCTTATATTTAAGTTAATATCAACGGTAAATCTATCCGACTAGACCTTTGTGTATTATCTGAGACATGTCATAAGTTACATGAGAAATTTTGCTTTTATTATAGTTGGACTGAAAACTAGACATTGTAATCCTTCCATCCATATATGTTGCACCCACTAATTTATCCAGACTAGATAGAACAACGTGTTTGAAGTCAGGTCATAAGTTAATGTATGGTTTTTGTTTTTTATTTCCTTATGATTTGTAGACTTTTTATTTAACAAGGATTTATCTTCTACAAGGAAAGCATAGGTGACAACAATTTTCTCATTGACAAGGTTTCCTTATCATTCAAGGACACTAGAGACAATTTTGGGCTCATTTTTCTAATGTACAATTTGACGCTAATAAGCATAACTTTTAATTTGATCATCGGATTGGACTGGAATTTTACTAGAAGTTTTCAAAGGTCTTTGTTTTATATTGGGTTAAAATTTCAAGTCAATTAGACATTTAGAAGGCCTTGCAATGAGGTCTAGAAGCTACTATACGAGAATTATATTAGTTTCCTAAATGATTTAGGATTCTTTTTTCCTATTTTATTTAGAATTCTTTTATTATTATTTTCAGCATTGTTTAGCATGTTCTTACCTATTTAAAAAAAATATTATTTAACTTATTTTGAGGTTTTAAAATTAACAAGATATGGATTAATTATTCAAAAATAAAACTTGTGTGTGAGAGTATGCTTTTACTATTGGTTCCTCATGGAACTACTCCAACTTATCAAAGAATTAATCAAGCTTCATGCATCTTTCATATTTATCGTTCCCATTTTTTAATAGGTGTTAGCTAGAGGTTTGGTTTTAATAATTTTGGTATTTTGGTATATTTTATCATTATGTCAAATTCAATTACAAGCTTGAATTTAGCTTTCTTAGAAAATATCAACTTGATTGTTGGTTTTTGAATCTTTATACCCATAGGTTTCACATTAGTTGGTATCAAATCAAGGTTCTAAAATCATGTTATATCCATTTACTTTTTAGTTTCTGTATTATTTCATCGTTGTCGTCATATGAAAACCTAATTGCGACAAAGTTGAAAAAAATATAGATTATTTGTGATGTAGTTGTTTACAGTTTAAAAAATAAAAAGAAAAACAAGATCAAAATCACAAAATCAGGTTAATATGTTTTCCAAAAGCGAGCCAACATCAAAACAAGGTGACGATTCAATGCCAAATCATTTTGATGAGAGGGGGAATGAGGTGAATCAACGAGCATCATCAAAGGATCTATTAGAGATATCAATTAGGCCTATTACAAGGTCTAAAACTTAAAGGATCTAAGAGAAATTAATTGGGTTGATTCTGGATATTTGGGTTAAGAAATTGTAATTATGTTTGACTAGATCTTTGTACACTGTTTGAGACATATCTGAAGCTACAAAAGAAATTTTGTTTCGATTCTAGTTGGGATGAAAACTAAACATTGCAAACTTTCCATCCATAAATGGTAGATCCAATAATTATTCTAGAAGAGATAGAATAAAGTGTTTAAAGTCATACCAAAAGTTATTACATGGGTTTAGCAATTTGATCCCTTATAGTTTATGGACTTCTTATTTAGTAAAGATTTTATTTCTACAAGGAAAGCATAGGTGACAACAATTATGATTATTCTAGCAAGGATTTCCATGACAATAACTTAGGTTTCTATTTATTTTATGGATTTCATCATTGGCAATGTTTCCTTATCATTCAAAGACACTAGAGGCAGCTTGAGGCTTATTTTTCCTAATGCACAAGTTTATGCTAATATGTATAACTTTCAATCCGACCATTATATCTGGCTAAAATTTTATCAAAGCTTTACAAAGATCTTGTTTTATATTGAATTATAATTTCAGGTCAATCATAAATCAAAAAAGCCTTGCAATAAGGTCCACAAGTAACTCTATGAGAATTCTATTAGTTTCCTAGTTGATTTATTATTCCTTTTCTATTTTATTTAGAACTCTTCATTATTTTTCCAATAGTTTTTAGGATGTTCTTACCTATTATAAATAGATTAATTTAGCTTGTGTTTAGATTTTAAATTTGGTCAGAGATAGATAGATTATTTAGAAATAAAACTTATATGTGGGAGTTTGCTCTTACTCTTGGTTCCTCATGAAACTACTTTGACTTGTCAAAGAATTAACCAAGTTTCGTGGCATAAACTGATGCAACCATATTATTTGATAGTTTCACCCACATTTAACTAGTGTTTTGCCTATGTTTTATATATAAAATTCCTTGATATTCTTTGTTTTATGTTTTGAAGGCACTTTTGGATGAAAGATGCAAAAAGGAGTAAATTGGAGATAATTGACAGATTTGACCTTCAGTCGATGTTTTGTGCAGAGCGTGAGATCTAGAGGTTGAAATGAAGTGATTCCAGTGGCATTAAAAAGCTAACATCCATACCTTTCTGGAAATCTAAGGCAAGAAAATAAAATGAAGAAGAGCATGGAAATCGCAGCCTTCAAAGTCAAATCTCGCAATCTGTCAGTGTGGACCTTCGGCCATTCCAACTTGAATATCTAGAGCTACAGAAGTCCAATTGATTCAAACTCAATTGTTTTGGATTCATGACTCAAATTTCTATAAACGCTCCAAATTGCAGCCAAACATGATGTTATATGAGGGAGATATAATTTTTCAAAGATGACATCTGAATTCTGCTAGCAAACAGGTTTCGTGAAGAAACGAGTCCAAATTACATTCCGAAGCATCTAAACCGATATCCAAGTTTTTATTTCAGCAATTTAGCTCCTCTAAGTCAAAGCTTGAAGATTTCATGCAAGGCTAT
>Ga0325410_1007159_pt1 | contig 12219 bp, 7 predicted proteins | sample PopdelMetagenome_16_FD_206182 | JGI IMG/M metagenome (GOLD analysis project Ga0325410, IMG submission 206182) | Populus deltoides microbial communities from Bellville, Georgia, United States - Xylem-PdIQD-R3 | ecosystem: Host-associated > Plants > Phyllosphere > Stem > Wood/Secondary xylem... | reverse complement strand
GCTAAACTGCTAGAATGAATCACTTGATATGCACATTAGATAGATGAAAAGCACTGATAAGGTTTCGTTTACTAATAATTGAGACTTTTCGTTAAATTTAAAAACTAAGGTTGGCAAAGATAAACAAGCACTAATAAAGTTTTATTATAATATTCATATTTATTGGTATGACATTCTTCTATTGTTGGGTAGTGAGAAAGAGCAGCAATATGCAACACTCATTGCATCCTCGTGATCCTCATTTTTCTTCATAGCCATTATTGGTATGGCTGTCAACGAATGACGTTGAAAAAGGGATCCTTATCCCAGCAGCCGTGCAAGTCAACGTTAGTATATAACAGTTTTCCAAACCCTAATAATATAGAGAAAGGGTCTTCTTGGCTACCTTTCTTTTCCTGCTTTCCTTTCCTCTCACAGACAGCCATTAATATCCTAATTTGTACAACTACATGCGTACTTCAGCCGGCAGTTGACTTGTAGCTTCCGTATTTTTGGTAGATGTGGACTTGCAGCTTGTTACCACGCGTAACGTGGAAGGTTTGTTATTATTCCCTCCCGACATCTCGTCTTCATCGTATTCACACAGCATCGCTTTACACTCTCTCTCTCTCTCTCTCTCTCTCTCTCTCTCTCTCTATATATATATATATATATATATATATATATATATATATATAATTAACCTTTCCTTTCCATCAACGATATAAAAACTGGCTTTTTGACCTTTTGGTTGTTTTTGTTCTATACAATAGTTAGAAATAATTTTTTATCCTAAATTATTTAGAGTTTATAAGCTCTTAAGTATATCACGTTAATTAATAGAATTAACATATTTGTTGAAGCAGAAAGATTAGTTAAGAGCATTATTAAAAAGAAACTGGGAATACTAGCAGAAAATTGACAAATACAAATGGAAACATCGATGAAATTTTTTTATCAATATATTGCGATGACATTTATCGATCGGATTTTTTATCGCTAAATCCGTCGGTAAACACCGATAGGAATATTTCTACGGTATATACCGAGGGAATCACAGTGAGAAAAGAAAGAATTAAAAAAAAAAGTCAAACAGTTTGATGACATGTAAGTTTTACACACGACGTTATCAACGGAATTAACCCAACGGTAAAATTCGATGACATGCAATTTTTACACACAACGTTATCAACGGAATTAACCCAACAGTAAAATTCGATGACTGAATTTCTCTTCAAGTAAAATGCTTCTCGCTCATTCAATAATTTTATTGTAATTGGCCCCACTCAGCCCATGATCTGACTTGATGGTGAACACATGTGCAATGGTGGATAATTTTTATGATTTATGCACCTATTCCATAATGGTTCGTCGGAGTTTTCAAAAGATCAAAAAACCTGGTCGCGTCTTCATTTGTTTTTTCATCTACGATTGGACTTTCACTAGCATAACCCTGATTCATTCTCATTGCATCCATAACCATATTCCTATAAGGATTACTAGTCATCTACAACTCTAAGCACATTGCTAGAATTAGAAGTTGACCCAACCATCTTTTCTACCACGGTCTTGTAAGGAACATATGGCTCTCCATGTGCAAACCAACACATGTATTTTTTCATGAACCCTTTTTATAGAAGATGCATCGTAACATCTAGATCAAGAAACTTTTTATTGTTGCACCTCTTACATGGACATCTAATACCGCTTTCACTAATATTTCTCAGATTAGATAATGTGTAATTAATAAAACCCTCAATTCCATTATAATAATCCATCATATACAACTCTTACGGTGAATCTCGATACATACATGAATGATCATCCATTACTTATATCAAATATATATAGAATATTGATGACATGTATTAATTAGTTATGTAAACTAAATAAATTAGTTAACATTGGTTTAACTCAAGCTTATTTAATCTATTTTAATAGTACTCTTAAATCATTATCAGTTATCTATATAAATTCAAATTTCTCTATATTTACTAAAATTTTCAACTTAACAATAAAATTGAAAAAATATAAAATGAACCTATTAAATAAGCCACTATTTATTCAATTACATAACATATAAATCACAAATTCAATTTCAATTTCATCAAATTAAAAACAATTATAAGTTTTCAAAATTTCAAACAAACCCTAACATGTACAAATTATACATTTATACAACAACTTTCAATCTTATGGTTATTAGAAACTTTAACTAGTCTTCAGAATTATTATTTTTTTTGTAAGGGTCTGGTTAGATTAAAAGGGAGATAAAAATTATTCTAATATATCTTACTTAAAATAAGTTGCATTATTGTTCGAATTTATAATAAAAACATCTATTATACATTCATGTTAATATTTAGTATAAACAAAATATATATGTTTATTATAGGTAAAAATTCTTAGAATAGTGATTTGAGATTTTGGCTTGACAATTAAGCCTAATCCACACTTTTTTTTTTAGTTTTAGGAGCAAGATTTGAGATGATAATTAATAGGAACTCGCATTTTGAATTATGTCCTTTAATTACCCAATTTAAATTAACCCTCTATAAATTACTTATTTTACCAACTTATCCATTTTAAATAATTGCAAATATTTCAACTAACTCAATTGATATAAGCAAATAAAAGAAAGAAAACCATGAATACATTGTGGATTTATTTATTTTTTCTTATTTTCCATAATCTCCCATTATTGTTTGTAGTCCTTAATCACCTTAGTCCCTTGTTTTTCTCTCTTATTACTTCACTCCCTAAACTCTTTTTTCCTTTTTTTTTTATCATCATGAATTAAATTAAATTCCAAAGATTAAATTGGAATTTTACTCTAACAAGCACAACTTTTAATTCAATTATTGAATATGGCTAAACTTTTACCAAAACTTTCTAGAGGTCTTGTTTTATACTAGGTTAAAATTTTAGGTCAGTTAGAGTTTAAAAGGACATTGCAATATAGGCTAGAAGTTGTGCGTGTTTTGCTATTTATTTTTTTATGATTTGTGGACTTCTTATTTAACAATGATTCTTTTTTTTACAAGGACAATATAGATAGCAATAACTGGTATTATTTTGGCAAGGGTTTCCATGTCAACAACTTGTTTGTTCTTCTGTTTTGTGGATTTTCTCTTTGGTGATGTTTCCTTATCATTCAAGGACATTAGAGACGATTTTAGGCATATATTTTCTAATGTATAATTTTATGTTGGCAAGCATATTTTTCGATCCAAGTGTTGGATTGAATTGATATTTTTCCATATGATTCCAAAGGCTTTATTTTATACATAGTTCAATTTTGTAGTGCCTGAACATTGGAAAGGCCTTGCGATAAGATCTATAAGATACTATACGAGATTTGTATTAGTTTCCTAGTTGATTTAGGGTTTTTTCCTATTTTATTTAGAAATATTTTATTATTTTTCAGCATTGTTTAGGATGTTTTACCTAATATAAATAGGGTTATTTAGCTTGTAAATAGGTTTTTTTTTATAGACTTTGATTTTAGAATAATCTATGATTTATGGGAGAGGAAATTATCTTACATTGGTTCTTCATTGAACTAGTCCAACTTATCAAAGAATTAACCAGGTTGCATGGTGTCTTTCATACTTCTCATTCACGTCTCTTTATAATCATTGGGTGTGGGTTTGGTTTATACATTCTTGGTACCTCGGTATTGGTTATCATCATGTCTAGCTCAATCACAAGTCTAAATTTAGCTTTCTTGTGAAAAAGTCAATTTGACTATAAGTTTCTTGATCTTTTTATCTACGGGGTATGCATCAGCCGGTATCAGAGCAAAACTCTAAATAAAGTTATATTATTTTATCCTTTAGTTTTCGTGTTATTTCATCGCTGTTATCATCTAGAAACTATTTGAAAAAAGCTTTAAAAAAAACATTCTAATTACGATCTGGTTGTCTACAATTCAAAAAAAAAAGATCTAAGAAATCCCACAAAGATAATATATATATATAAATTTATGTTTTTTCCACAACTTGGATTTGGCAACTCAAATCAATTTTTTTTATTAAGATAAATTATTGTCATATCTTAACTTTTGCTGTTATTTAGGTATATTTTGTTGGGTTATTGCCAAAAGTTTAAAACAATTCACAATTGGTAGTTTTGCACCAATATTCTCTTTATTGTTAAGTTTTGGCTAAGTCAAAGAAATAAAAATTAGTTTCTTTGTTTAGTTGGGTTATTTGAGTTTATTTCATTAGTTCTTTTATTTTTCTAATTTTGTTTCATGTCTCATTCATATTTTGCATGAATTTGTTTTGCTATTCGTGATTTTGTATTCATTGTTTTGTATTGATAATTTTTATTTTTTTATTGCTTTTTGAGTTTTTATATTATTTTAGATTGCATTATTAAGTGATTAATTGTTTTGATTTAGTGGTAAGAGGTAAAAGGTGAGCTTATTATAGTGAAAAGTCAAATTTATGTGAAACACAAGGGGGTGACATCTATTGAGTATAAGCACGTAAGAGAGTGTGTGAGGATATATTTTTCTTGCTACTAAGATAATGTCTTTCAAAGATGATACATCCCTACCAAGAAAGAGGGAAAACCAATCATTCATGTTACGGATCATGGAAGAGCAACTTCAAAGGATGAATATGAGATTTGATAAGTGTTTGAATACAGAGTGTCGTTGTAGGTAAAAAATAGCAAAACAAAAAACAAGAGTTCTGAATGCTTAAATAAGAGGCTAATAGGTGCTATTGTTGCTCTAGATCTTACCATTATTTCTATTAGTGATTTGAGAAAGAATCCTTTAGAAGAGAGAGGGAATGATACGATCCATGCAAGGGTTGGACAATTAGATTCAATTTTTGGCTTAATATTTTATAATGTGTAATTTTATTCTAACAAGTATAACACTCAATTCGACTATTGGATTGAGATGATATTTTTCTAAAAGCTTCCAAAGGTCTTGTTTTATATTGTATTAAAATTTTAAATCAATCAAAATTTATAAAGGCATCATGATACATGCCAGAAGTTTCTATACAGGTTTTGCTACTAGTTTCCTTATGATTATGGACTTTTTATTTAGTAAGGATTTCTTTTCTACAAAGACAATATAGATGGCAATAGTTGGGATTATTTTGGCAAGGGTTTCCATATCCACAACTTGTGTTTCTTTTTGTTTTGTGGATTTTCTTGTTGGCAATGTTTTCTTATCATTCAAGGACATTAGAGGTGGTTTTGTATTAGTTTCCTAGTTGATTCAAGATTCTTTTTCCTATTTTATTTAGAACTATTTTATTATTTTTCCAACATTTTTTATGATGTTTTTACTTAGTATCAATAAGGTTAATTAGCTTGTATTTATGTTTTTTATATATATATAAACTATGATTTCAGAATAATCTATTATGTGTGGGAAATGAAATTCTTTTAATTTGGTTCTTCATTGAACTACTCTAACTCATCAAAGAATTAACAAAGACTTATGGTCTCTTTCATACTTCTCGTTTGCATCTCTTCATAACTATCAGGTGGGGGTTCAGTTTATACAGTCTTGGAGCCTCGATATAGGTTACCGTTATGTAAAACTCAATCACAAGTGTGAATTTAGAGTTCTTGAGAATAGTTGATTTGACTGTGGGTTTCTGGATCTTTATATCCATGGAGGTCCCACATTAATAGCTATCATCTCTTTACAATAATTACGACACAAAGTCATTGTAAAATTATTTTCTTTTGACTTTGTACAGTACGTTTGTAAAGAAAACAAAAATAACACTGAAAAGATTTTTTTAAAAATAAAACAGTCTCGTTGAGAGATGACTATCCCAAAACCATTAAAAAAACAAAATAAAACAAGTCTCATCAAAAGTAAACTACCCTCAAATCAATTAAAAAAAAGTATCATTGAGAGGGGGACTACCCTTAAAATATTCAAAACAAGTCTCATCAAGAGGCAACTACTCTCTGATACGATCCAAGTAGGGTCAGATTCATATTTTGGCATAAATTTTCCTACCATTTAATTTTATGCTATTTAGCATAACTCCAAATTAAACTGTTAGATCGAGATAAAACTTTACCAGAAGATTCCAAAGGTATTTTTTTATGTTGGGGTAAATTTTGAGGTGAATCGGAGTTCAGGAAAGACTTGTGATATAGGTCAGAATAGATTGTATAAATTTTTTATTAACTTCCTTTTGACTTAAGGACTTCTTATTTAGCGAAGATCCTTTTCCTACAATGATGTGGCAACTTGTTTTGAAAATTTCCTAGTTCTACATAGATCTTTAATGGGCTGCAACATAATTTCCAAGTGTAGCAACTATTCATTAATGTTCCAAAATCCTGTTTTTTACAAGAATTCCTTATTCATCTTAGCTACAGAAGGAAATAAAAGCTAGTGATATTTAATGACATATTGGTTTCTAGGATCATTGGGTAATATTGAAGGCTATAAATAAGTTGTATATCATATTTGCATTGTTTTTTTTTTCTTCTCTTATCACAACAGCATAGGGGATTAACTTATAGGTTTTATTTTTATTATTTTAGCTATAGCCCAATACTTGTTTGGGCTTTAAATAATACTTTGTTTTCATCTAGGATCCAAGGCTTGTTTGGATCAGGATTTGGTTTTACTAGTATAGGTTCTGGGTTAATTTTGTAAGTGGATCAATTCAGCTCACAAGAGTAGATCCATTAGGGTAAATTTTTCAGAAGTACTTGAACTCTTGTAAGACTAAGTTTTGGCAACCTTTTGATCAATAATAATTTTGAACTTTTCAGTATAATGTATGAGAGAGATTCTTACATTATTTGGTTCTTGAACAAATTGAGTCTGACTTATCAAAGAACAACTAGTTTTGTGGTGTCGTTCGACTTCATTTCAATAATGTTAGTGCCTTAGGATAAGTTTTCATTATGTCGTACTCATATCAGACCTCTTTTGGCTTTCCAAGATCATATCTCATTCTTAATTGTGGGTTGCATGACCACTTGATCATGAGATCCACGTCAGTTGGTATTAGAGATAAGCTCCGAGAACAGGTCATATCATTCTGCAATTTTTGTTTTCCTAGTGTTCGTTAAGTTTTCAGTGTTTGCATCAATCTTCTTCTTTTTTGTGTATGTGGCATCCTAGTACAAAAGAAATAAAAAAGATTAATATTTCATTTTATTAATGTCCCTAAACATATCGGTAGCTTAAAAGTTAAAAGAAAATATTATTAAAAGTTTGTTGTAATCTTGCCACAGAAACACAAGTCACAAATAACCTTAAGCAATCAACATTAGAATTAATTAAGATTCCATATACTTCTTACCAGGAGTGAAATCACACTACATATTAAATTTTGTCTTATTTTGATATCATTTTCATGAGGTTTCAATTCAGGGTTCAATTGTGCCACAAACTAATCATTACTGGTTTCAATACTTAGGCATAAGAGAATAATGACCTATAAACTGAGATATGTAGTTTTTTTGGGTATCAGGATACTATATATTGAGTTTGAGATCATTCTAATAATATTAGGTTCGAGTTTCAATTTTAGTGCTTTAAGATTGCGTAATATGTCAGATTTGTGTCAAGTTCCAAGACATGTTGTCTATTATTGTCGACCAAATCATTTTGTTTATATTATATTTGGGTTATTTAGGAGTCAAATATGTGTCTTTATTAATTTTCACTTCTGTTTTATTTTGTGTCTTCGTTTCGTCCACAATTTATATGAATTTCCATTCCTTCTTGCGAAATCATAATTGTAGTTTTATTTTGTTTGCTTTTAGTATATTATTGATTCTTAAGTCTATATTTTATAATTGGATTATGTTGTGAAATTCATTTACTTTGGTTCATTGATTTTCTGTTCTGAAAGAACCGCGAGAAGGTGAGATGAGAGGTAAATGGCATAATGAGAATAATTGAGTGAAAACCTTGAATTATGTAAAATGGTGCAGTGAGAATGATTGAGTGAAAACCTTGAATTTTGTGAAATACGAGAGTGGTGAGGATATATTTTTCTTACTACTAATCAATTCTTATAGATTCAACGATGTCTGAAAATAACGACTCCGCGACACCGAAAATGGATAACACCTTTCAGATATAAGCTTTCACCAAACAACTTGAGTTGCTTACTAGGGTGATGAAGAAGTTGAAAGATGATATGGATTCAATAAAGAAACATATTAGTGGGGCTGATTGGAAGATATTCAATATGAGTAATGAAGAGAAACAGAGGTTACAAGTTTCAAATATTTATTATCATAATGCTTCTATGAGGTTAGATAAAGAGCACGAGGTTGAACGACTTGTAAAGATTTATAAAGAAACAAATAAAAAACATGAAGAATTGAGAGCTTTAGTTCAGCTTCAAAATGATGAAAAATGAAAGAGGGTAGTAGTGCTTATTATTCAAAAATATATATGCAAGTGGATGGCAAAACATGCTTATTTGAAATTATTATCAGCTACTTCTTTCATATAATGTTGTTAAAGACAAATGCGTGCAAGAAAACAACTTCAAAGGCTTCAACAAGAGGCTAAGGTCCATTAAACATATTGGTGATTCGAGGACGAATCATCTTGAAGAGAGAGGGAATGATACGATCCAAACAAGTTCAGATTTAGAATTAGGCGTAAAATTCCATACCATACAATTTTACACTATTAAGCATAACTCTAAATCAAACTGTTAGATCAAAATAAAATTTTACTAGAAGATTCCAGATGTATTTTTCTATGTTAAGGTAAAATTTTAGATGAATTGGAGTTTAGGAAAAACTTTCTATATAGGTCAAAACAAACTGTATTTTTCCACAAGTATAGGTTCTGGGTTAGTTTTGTAAGCGGGTCAATTCAGCCCATAAGGGTAGGTCCATTAGGGTTAATTTTTTAGTACTTAAACTTTTATAAGCCTAAATTTCGGCAACCTTTTGATCAATAATAATTATGAGCTTTTCATTTTAACATGTGAGAGAGATTCTTGAATTTTTTTATTATTGAATGAAGTAAATCTGACTTATCAAAGATTAACTAGCTTCGTGGCGTCATTTGATTTCATTCTAATAGTGTTGGTGCCTTAGAACAGGTTTTCATTGTGTCACACTCCTATCAGACCTCTTTCGACTTTTCAGGATCAGATTTCAATTTTGATTGTGGTTTGTGTGATCATGTGATCACGAGGTATGCGTCACCCTCAAAAGATTTAAAAATCAAAACAAGTCTTATCAAAAGTTGACCACCCTCATAATCAAATAATTAAATAAATAGTCTCATTAGAAGATGATTACATTCAAATAAATAGTCTCATTAGAAGGTGAATACACTCAAATTAATAAATAATCTCATTAGAAGGCGACTGCCTTAAAATAAATATTCTTATTAGAAATCGACTACCCTAAAATCAAATGCTATCTTATTTATGAAGTTTAGTTTAACTTACCTGACTATTAGATTTAGCGATAAATATCTTTATCTTTATTGAATTTTCATGTTAAACTTATACTAGCATATAAATGCATCGATCAGATTTGTCCACTTTCTGATCTTGTTTACATGTAGGCTCATATACTAGGTCAAGGCAATACCACTTAAACTTTCATGGAAGAAATGGATAAGAAGCTTGTCATAATTAATTACTTTGGTCATCTTGATACAGTTGATACTGAAGTGGGTCTTAAGAAATCCAATGCCTTATACATGGTGAATTCAAGAACCTTAAACTTTCATATGATGACTATGCCAGGTATTAAGCACATTTCATATGTCTTTGTAGAATCATACATATTTATACCCTCAATTAGCACCTTGAACTTTCATGGGATGAATATATCTAGTATCAAGTACATTCTAATTACCTTTATAAAATCATACATATTCAAACCCTCAATTTCCCTTAAACATTTTTCAATCTCTAAGAACTTCTCAGCCTCTGATTTTTCTATAGACTTTTCTTTGAAGATTTTTTTATGAGTAATTTTGGGAATCCTTAGTTAAGGGGTCCAGTGTTAATCATTGCTTCTTATTGAGTAACCCCTACCAGATGTGAATGAGAACCAAGAGGAATATTCAAAGTTTTAGGAGTTATAGGAATGTGTTGTGAAGTGCACATTTCCAAAGAATTATCTTTATTCGAGGGCCCTTCACAAGATGGCCTAGTCTAAAGGTTTTGTTCAAGCAAACCAATTATCCTACCTATCTCACTTCTCATAAATTACATATCCTTCTAGTAATTTTTCAAAAATAGCTCTTTCTTTATTTCCATGATTTCAAGGAGATTGAGCTCTCAAAACATTGTTTCTGTTTATTTTCTTTTCCCCTTATAGAAACTCAAAAATAAAATTTATAAATATGGATATTCATAAAAACAAACATAATTTATTGGATATGATAATATAGGTAGACACCTTATGGAAACAGTTTTAGCCATTACGTGAGAGTAGGTTAGCTAACCTATTGGTCTCAAAAAGATCCCTCATCGCTTGGGGAAGTAAACCTTAAAAGGCTAAGACGTACAAAGAAAGAAACATATAGATCAGGGAAATCCATATCGACTACTAATCACACTTTGTAAATGTTTTCTAAGAGTTTATGGTTTCATAACTACTAGTCCCGGGCGAAACCCATCGGGATACCACTAATTCCCCATATGCTAACTTGGGCGAAATATGTGTAAAATAAAGTGTCATATAACAAAGGCATGGGTATAAACTAATATTCAATTCAAAGAATGATGCATGAGATTAATAAAGATGAATGATCTATGAAATACGACATAAAGAATCATATAGACAAAGATATATACAAGAACATTATAACATGCAAATAACAAATAATAAACAGGTATTAATTAGTTTAGGCAATAATGCATAAAATATGTACAAAGCATGTCAAGGATATTATCACAAAATCAAACAATCAAAGTTTAGCTCTAAATCGCCATTGGAGTCACCATTTTGTTGTAAGGGACATCTTGGCAATCTTAACTATTTTGAGAATGGGTAAAAATAAAAAAATGAGTTTCGATCTAGTTTTATAGTTACTATGAACCTTAACTGGTCTTTAGATATTTTTTGATAAGAGGCTGGTTATGCTAAAAGGAAGATGAAAATCAACCTAAAACATCATGTCTAAGATAAACTATATTGTTGTTTGATTTTATAATAAAAATACTTATTTTGCCTAAACTAAATACATATGTTTATTAGAAGTAAGAACTCCTAGGATAATGATTTTGGAATTTTAGCTTGACAACAAAGCCCAATCCATGATTTTCTTTTCTTGTTTCAGGGCAAGATTTGAAATAACAATTAACAGAGACTTGGGCTTTAAATTGTTTTCTTTAATTGCTCAATTTATATTAACCCTGTGTAAATTAATTACTTTACAAAGTATATCCATTATAAATAACCGTAAATATTTTAACCAATTCAATTGATATAAATAAATAAAATTGAACATGAAAAGAAAAAAAATCATGAATACATTGTGAATTTATTAAAAACAACATACACGTCAATATACATTTACAATTCAAAATTTAACAAAACAAATCACAAAATTTTTTGAACAACAAATAAATCACATATGGGATTAAAATTAACATTTTCGATTTGTTAGAGTTGGTTGGATTTGAACAGGAGAGGATGGAACTTGAAGAAAAAAAGGTGCTGGAAAATAATAGTATAAGTGAGTGTGTTACATGTACAAGATGACCAATCTATGGTGTCGTGCCTTTTTGTCACACACTAGGGAGTCTTGGGGTGCATGGACCACTATGCATGGTAGATGAGTTCTTCCTCTTCCTGTTGGTGGTAGCGGTGTAAACCACCCCCTCTTGAGGTGGAAGATTGACAGTTAAGAAGTTTAAGTCTACTGCCATAAAATTTGGATTGCTATTGTTTTTTTTCTTGTTTGTCTTGGGCTAAGATTTTTTCTCTTCTTGACTTTTCTTTTTTAGATTTTTTGTTTGGCTAGACTTTTTGCAAGAGTCTCTCTTTTTCAATCTCTATATGTGTCGTTTTTTTGATTGAATACCTTCTATTTATAATGTTTGTGATCCCATGTAAATTAGGAAAAATTAAACTGGAAAAATAATGTTAGTCAATTATGTTGTTTCCTTTTTTACTACGGATTCTTAATTAATTAAAATTTCTTTTCTTAATATGTAAAATCTCTTTCATTAATTTTCTAATTTTGTTTGATACTATTTATTTTTCTTTTCTTCTTTTACATAATCTTCCTTTATATTC